>Ga0181380_1000263_pt1 | contig 24276 bp, 46 predicted proteins | sample 3SPOviralmetaG_FD_130116 | JGI IMG/M metagenome (GOLD analysis project Ga0181380, IMG submission 130116) | Marine viral communities from the oligotrophic San Pedro Time Series (SPOT) site, San Pedro Channel, CA, USA - 3 SPOT_SRF_2009-08-19 | ecosystem: Environmental > Aquatic > Marine > Strait... | reverse complement strand
TTTGTATCCCCCACAAATATCTCACCTAGAATGCGACCATACTTATCGTCTTTGTATGTTTTGATAACAACCTTTGACCCCACCGGAGCTTGTTCATTTACATACGCGGTCGCAGCAAGTCCTCTTTCCTTTTCCACAAGGTCTCGTGTGCGCTGCTCAGGAGCATCAATACCGTAAAGACGAAGGCGCTGATTAGCATAAATGAGGCCAAAACCAAGATCAATATCAACGTCGACGGTATCGCCATCAACCCATCTACGAACTGTCGCTTCATACTCGTACATTAGTCTGATGGAATTTGAAATGCGACTTCGAGCATATCTTGATACTCGGCAATCTGCTTAAGTTCATGTTCAAACGACTCCATAATATCGGAGTGTTCCCCAATACCCGCAGGGTTCTGCAGATATACTTCCAAGTTCGCTTTATGATATGCGATCTTGCCTTGTAGATGCGAAACTGTAGCTTCGATCATTCGTGTGCGTAAAGGTGTGTTCATTATCTATCCCTTGCTTTCTCTATTGCGCGAGAACCAAACCAGAACGAAATGATGGCGGCAAAGATTGCCTTGGTGTCATCGTCCCACAGAATGTTTAGTGCCTGTGTCAACGACATTCCGTTGTTGATTGCTTCTCGCAGTAATGTAATCTCAATTGCAGCGAACAGTATGAAAAATGCATACGTGATCACTGGTCGTACTGACTTCTGCAGTGCGGACATAAACCCTTTCCCCTGAGAAATCGCTGTATCATGCGCCAAGAGTGCCTTCTGCTCTTCGTGCAGGCCCATCTCTTGGAATCGATTGATCTCATGGTCGTACCCCTTCATTTGGAGTTCAGCCATCTTTTCCATTTTTTTGAGTTCAAACTCCATCACTCTCTTAGATTTGTAGTGTTCCGTAATCGCAGGAACAACTGAACTACCAAATCCAAGTATCGAACCTATCAAACCGCTTAACATATTATTTCCTCCAATGCTTACTTACCCACTCTTGTGGCTCGTAAGTTGCCATGGACGTCTTCACAGTTTCTGTCATGGACTGTATAATACTAGGTCTTCCATGGAAACAGACTATAGACGCCTTTCCAATATTATTTGGATACACATCATACTTATATGATTTTATCTGTTGGGGAAATACGCGTTGCAATAAAGACCTTTTATGAGTATCCACAATAGACTCTAGATATTCCCCATCTCCCCTAAATGCGCTAGTCGCCAGACCCTTCCTAAAGTTGAAATCGTTCCAAATCCAGTCAGCTTCCCCTGATTCCCATGCCATCACTCCACTCTGAAACTTACCCTTGAGGTGGTGTTGATGCGAATTGACTGACCCTAGATCTTCAATGCCTGCGAATGGACCATCATAGGTCAGCAACCAATCTATATTATCGGTAATCAAGGTGTCTAGGTCTAAGTATACGATGCGACCTTTTATACGACCGTCGAACAGTTGCATCTTATTCCACCAACCTTCTAGACCTGGCCGCAGAATCAAAGTTTCTACATCTTCTAATACTTGATCAGTTAGGCATATGAATTTATGAGGAACTGTTGTGTTACGTGCAACAGCAGACTTTAAATTGTAAACGTAATCTTTTGAAAACTTGTCGCCCCATAGGACACACATTACTGTTACCATAATATAGATTAAACCTCTAAGATCTCATAATTTTCACTGTTATTGTGTTTTGCCGAACATCCCCTCTTGTGCTGGATAGTAGTAAATCTATCATCAGCATAAGCACAATAAGGGTAATACTCTTGCAACCAACTGAATCTACTTATATGCAAATAAACATCGGGCGTCATCGCTTCTTTTCTTGCTCTCTTGACCAATAACTTCGCACCCATTGGTGTTACTATGTATGCATGAGCTCCTGGAAAATACGGCTTAGACACAAGTCCGCCCCAACCTATTGTAGAGGGAGTGTTGAACTTCCCGTATGACGGTGCCCCTATGTTACCACAGAAGTTTGGGAGAGTAGTGGGTAATGGTGATGTTATGATCGCATCGTGTTCAAAGATTGCAATAGGTTCGTTTAGGTGCAAACACGTGTTCCATAGACTGTAGTGAGACAAGAAACATGCCATTTGGTTTTCTAGTCGGGAGTATGTGTCACTAAAATGTTCGGTGCTTACTCCTGACCTTTCGCATATTTTAAAAACATCATTCTTTGGTGTGATTGCCGCAAACTTTTCGACAGATACTCCATGAAGTTTCCCTGACTTAATACATCGATCGGCAGCTTGTTGTGACTTATCATGTCCACCGATAGCAATTACAACTGATCTCATACACATTCCTCAAAGCAAAAAAAAGACGGGTTGCCCCGTCTTTCTATTTAGATAGTCTTTAAATCTTAAAGTGATGCGACGAATTCGTCTACTTCAGAAATTTGTTCTTCAGTTAAGAATGCTTTGTGAACACCTACGGATTCAAGAAGACCGCTATTTGATGATTCACGAAGATTTCGAACTTGAGAATCTTGCACAACAAGATCTATGATATCCAAGTTGATTTTTCTTTTCTTGTTACCGAAACTTGATAGTTCAGGGTTATCTTGCTGCGGTAAGATGTCGTGGATAAACTCAGACAACTCTTGATGTGGTTCTGATACTAGTTTCTCGTACGATAGAGTTTTCGTGAAAACTTTATCAGCAACCGCAGACTCAAAAGCGGTGATTTGCGGAAACCCAAATACGCTATCACGGAACTCTTCCCATGTGGAATCTGGAGAAGTAGTTTTCCAAGTTTGAACTAGGGCATCTTTCCAGTCCCTTTTGATGGCATATACGTGAGAAGTAGCAACCGTAGAGACTGACTCTTCTGTTACATTGTCCTTCACAGGGGTGTGCCCCAAAGAAGTTGACCTTAATGGCTTATACAAGAATTTATGCGCATCGACCGCGACTCCAATATTAGGAGCATCACCTGTGTACATCTGATCCTTTGCAACATACATCCCATAGATGTTCTGTACTAGATCAGCACCATGACCAGCACCGCCGACAAGAAAGACATCTGATAAATCTGTCATTGATACAGTAGACATTTATTTTTTCCTTTTTGAACGTTCTAAGTTAGTACCTATTAGAGATTTCCTTTTTGGCCAGAAGAAACCCCTAGGTGTTAGTATTTATACTAATTCTGTTCCTTATACATCGTCCAAAGTCCATAAAGTACACCGCCATATGCGCCAAGTGTAATAATAGACTCAAAAAGAATGTAACTACCGCACAATGCGACGATAACAACACCATCATATGTGGTGCGTTCCCCTAGACGTGACATCACCCATTGCTTTGCAAGTGATGCATATACTGATACCGCTGAAAGATTAAACATAGTTAGTCCCTATAATCGTTAAGTGTAAAGTTAGTTCCGTGCATCTTCATCAAATCTCTCTCGTGATTGGTATAAACCAATACTTCTGGATCATCAATGAGGAAGTCACAGTTTTTACAGAAGTCTGGATAGTCTCCTGTACGATGTTGTTCACGAAGTTTTTCGTACTCTTCACCAAAGAAGATATCTAAGATGTTATCTTCTGAACAGTGACCAAGTACGGCCTCTTCATCGCGACCTAGAACCTGACAACAAGGGTGAACTGCACCCGTTTCGCCTTCTAGACCACCAGCACGAATTACTACATCGGGTGAGAACGGACGACCACAAGTCTTTACTTGTCCCTGTCGTGCGTTGTCTCCGATATCCCATGCGCCAGACCAGTTGTGCATCTTCCAGATCTCTGTCTTGACACCCAACTCATCGACCAGTGACTTGTACTTGTCTAGTTCTTGATCGATGTTATCATTGTCTGTGATTAAGTGATAGGTAGACACTACGCAATCTGCGCCTGTCTCATTTACGTAGGAAACCATTTCCTGAATGTTGCGCTTGATCTGCGCGTAGTGCCCACCTACAGCATTGTACATCCATTTGGTGTAGTCTTGTTCGTCTGCACCAATGAATGAAAACCGATAGAAGTCCAGTCCCGCGTCTACACAGTCGCGCATGTACTGACCTTCCATTTTGAATCCGTTAGAGAAGATGAAGCACTTCGCCCCATACTTCTTCACTACCTTGATATACTCAGGTAAATTTTTTGCCATCGTCGCCTCACCCGAACCATCTAAGTTGACAACGTTCAATCCATACTGAGCGCAGTCGGCGACGTACTTCTCAAACTCATCTAGTTTCATGATGCGGCGAAACCCTTTGTGTCGGCCGCCCTCACGTAGATCTTGCGGACACATCGAACATGAGTAGTTACATCCACCCGCGACTTCGATTACTGCACGGTCAATCTGAAATGTTTCTCTAGTCATTTCCATAGTATTTCTTCATCCTATTTTCGTATTTTACTGACTCTTGTTTAGCGTTAGCAAATAATAGTTTTGTGTTATCTAACCACCACCATGCATCTTTACCGTCACGAATATTATTTCTATCTGGACTTATTCTAACCGCATTCGGTGTATGATATTTAGTCACACCTTCGCCACTGATTACCACCATAGGTCTTGCAAAGTTTTTCGCGACATAGTGCCAGATCCCGTCGTAACAGATGACCATACGCGCAGTAGAGATAAGGTACATGGCTTCAGACGCGGGGGTGCGATACGATAGTTCATGCATCTCAAACCCCATCGATTTGAATTGTGCAATTAACCGATCCCAGTCGTCGTTCTCGAATAGACGTTTCCATGTGCGAGGTTTCTCAGCATTCCATGTAGGACGCCAGAACACAATTCGTTTATCGTCATAATCTTGAAACGCATTTTTACGAAAGATCCAATCGTTGTCTGGTGCCTTCGCGCCTAAATCATCTGTATAAAACCCAGACTGAAACCAAAATCTATTTTTTTGACCCTTTGCGTTTATAGCGGCAATTCTTCGTTCGCCGTTTGATTCTAACACCACATCATCGTTAAATTTCCAATCTCGGTATCGACCATTAGCATTGAAGCAATGGTGTATTTGTACGCGTTCTTGTTGATGGTAGAAGTTGTGGATGTAGTTGCAACGTTCGATGATGGTCTCTGGGTCTTCGAAATGGTGCAGGTAATCCTCACTGTGCTCCCAGTGAAACTCTAGGTTGATTTTTGATATATCGTTGTCTGCAGCATATCTGTGGGCAGAGTTGAGCGCCCACATAAAATCACCGACGCCTGGGGTACCGCGCCAGGTCACGAGCTCGGACGGTTTCATTAATTCGTCTTAATACTCTTGACTTTACGTGCTGAACCTGTAGACGTGTACAGACCAAACCATGCAGCCCCCGCACCGACTACGACAGAGATAAGACCTGCCTGTGACGCGTTAGGTTCTGGTAGAGACATAAACCACTGAGTTGTTTGGATAAGCAGGTACAGATAAGTGCCAATGAATGCACGAGGGAATAATCTGTATGCATCGATTACATCTGCGAACTGTAGTAGTGGTTCGAACCTATTGTGCTCTGGTGCTTTCTGAGTTGTGTCTAACTCAATTTCTACTTGCAGTTTCTTTTTCTCTACTACTGGTACTGCTGCTGCTTCTTCGGTCATTTCTTCACCTTAAAATCTTTTGGATCACCGTTGATCAATTCTTTTGCTTTGGTCTCCCATATCCAAGGGCACAATCCATGTACAAACGAAACAAAAGAGATTGTCCAAGCCCTTCGTAGATGTTCGAAGTAACCCAGTTCAATCTCTTTCAGGTGTTTCATTAGAAGACCTTTACGTCGTATTTTTGTTGCCATAGTTCTGCGTCGTGTTCGTCGTTGACCATTGGTCTTCCACGTATGTTGAGACTAGTATTTAGTAACATAGGCACACCAGTACGGTCATGATATTCTTCGATGACCTTACGGAACACCGATTCGCAATCCTTGCGCACAATCTGTACTCGTGCGGAACCGTCCACGTGTGTAACGGGTGCATAGTCATGCTTCGCCCAAGAAGTAAACTGCATGTGTTCGTTCATCGGACCATCGAAATACTCCTCTGCATATTCCTCTAGGATTGCAGGGGCGAATGGACGGTACTTCTGACGACGTTTGATCGTATTGACCGTGTCCTGTACGTCGAATCTTACATCAGCGATAAGAGATCGGTTGCCAAGAGCTCTAGGGCCAAATTCAGCCCTTCCATTAGCAATACCACAATACTTATGTTCAAGCAGATGGTCAACGACAGCACTGGGATCAATAGGATTGGTAATATCATATCCCGCATATGGACTCCAAATAAGTTTATCCTTACCTGTTGCTTTTGCCCATGAACGTGCGGCAGTACCTAGACCTGAACCAGCGTCCGTTGGTGATACTGCAATGTGCACTTCATCGAACAACTCAAACAAACGCGAGTTGATTACGACGTTTTGTGCGCACCCCCCAGAGTAACACAACTTCTTACCATATTTAGACGCTTCGCGCATTATACTCATGATCGCGTAGTCTGCGAAATCTTGAGTTGCTCGTGCGGCGATCTTATCTTCTACAGATAGAATGCGTCGTTCAAACTCAGATCGGAATCTTAAACGGTCTTGTTCACGTTTTGATTCTGGACCGCCGACGGCAACACCCATCGCAACTTCTGGTGCGATGTCTTCTAGGTTTTCATACCAGCGGATCAACCAGTCGGTGATTGCTTTAGACTTAGCACATGTCTCGTGATATGCAGAGAGACCCATGACTACATATTCATCTTCGAGTGGTCTCAGACCAAGGAACTTAGTAGTGAGTGTATAGACTAGACCTACCGACTTAGGGTAGTGCCATTCTTTGATCAGGTTGAACTCGGAGTCCATGATACAAGCAGTCTGTAACTCACCAACACCGTCGATTGATACTAGGACGGTATCCTCTTTCGAATCCCACGGACGCGTGTAGAAAGCAGAGGCGCAGTGTGACTCGTGGTGCAAGTGGTGTGCGTCATAAACAGATGCTTCTGGATAAGGAAATTTCTCAAATGACTCAGACGATTGAATTTGTTCTGGACTTCTTGAAGTGGCATCAACGCCACCTCGCATATCAAACTTAATACCATGGTCTTCATAGAACGATACATGGTCATCGTCGTTTATCATGTCCCAGAGTACATCGGGAATATTAGGATCGTTTTTCTTTTTGGAGTAACGTTCTCCGTGCGTAGCAAATTCTACCGTACCATCTTCATTAATGATAGCAAATCCTGAGTCGTGATAAAATTCACTATAACCTACGTATCTCATACCTATTCCATCTTGAGGGTAAATTTGTATTTATACAAAAAAATGGGGGGTCCGAAGACCCCCCGACATGCTACCTTGAGCGGGAACTTACTGTCCTAAAACATAGTCGTATATATCTTTCCAATTACGCATCAATGGGAATTCACTATCCTGATTGTAATTATGAGACATAACCACAGACTCTAGACCTACCTTCGCACCAGCGATGGCATTCTCTACCTTGTCTTCTACCCACAGACATGCGGTACCACGATATGCCTCTAGTGCTTCGTCTTTGTCCGCTCCCGTATCGAGATAAACGTACTTCTCGAAGACGGTTGGACCAAAGAGTTCTTGGAGATTCTTGGTGCGCAGGTGTTGCGCGTATTCGTCGTTACTCAACGAAGTGATTGCGTGAAACACGTAACCGTGTTCTTCGTGCAACTTACGAACGTACTTGATTGCGTCACGGAGTGGTGGGATCTTACGAATCGTCGCACTCTCATTAAACATTCGACAAAGCCGTTGCTTCTCATTGCGTTCTAGTCCGTACACGACACTCACGTCATACACTTCACCTTCTTCGCCTGATTGATAACCTTGCCTTGGCACGTAACCATGACGGTTCATCCACTGCCTGAATGCATACATCCAATCGAGCAGTACTCCGTCACAGTCTACCAATATCACCTTCTCATTCACGAATAAACTCCCTCCTCTCGTGCATCATTCATTACATTATAAACTTCACTTGGCGTCAACCCCTCATCATACAATGCGACTTGCAGGTTAGCCCAGTCAGGTGCGTACTCGGTTCGGTACATGTAGTGCTCTACGAGATCTTTTATTCTTTCTTCAGTCATGACTTGCCTCTCTTAGGTGTTTGTCAGCGCGGTATACCAATTTATGGTGGTCGTTGCCGAATTCTACAGCGATTGAAAGATCGTCTTGATACATCACTAGACGGTACTTGTACTTCGGGTTTGGAGACTCACTGATCACAGCGCGTCTCCGAGTTTTTGGGTTGAATGCTTCGTACATCTCTTACTTCAGAATAGGTATTCTATAACATTTAGGTGTGTGTTGTCAACACTTATTTTTAAAAAGTCTAACATTTTTTTACTAGTGTCATTTGATTACGCGAGACCTTTCCTTTGAAGTTGCAAGAGTATGAAAACTCTCGTATCACCTCTATGTCTCCAATTGCTTCTAGGTTGTATATCATGTCACGTATACCTTCCCACTCAACATTGTCATAGATGCGATATGGTATGTCTAGTCTATCGCACATAACAGTATCTTTGATTACATTTTCTGTGACATGACTGCCGTCTATAAATGCTAGATCAAACGATCTATTTTTGATTGTGTTGTATATGTCTGGCGAAGCAGTTAGGTGTACTTCTACGTTTGGATACTTCTCCATGACAATAGGTCCGTACTCACGACCCCTAGGATGATCTGGACAACAACTTACGATTTCGCTGTCGTCTGACATCAACTCTGCCCAGTACGATGTAGAGTGTCCCGCATAGAATCCTATCTCAAGCAGTCGTTTGACTTCGGTGATTCGTATTGTTTCTTCTAGGATGTCAAAGACCTCTGGTGTGTTGGGTAGATATCCCCAACCATCTTGGTCCCACATCAAATGACTCAGGTCCATTATTGTTGTGTTTTATACCTTTTCTCGTTCCAGTGGCGCACCATGTCTACTTTCCATTCGCCGCCTGTGTAGTGGCAGAACTTCGCTTTCTCAAAGAACTCTTCTTCGGACGCATAGTGCGGGCTGTCATTCCATGTTTGGTCGATGGTCTCGACATCAAAGTCGTGTTTCATCAACTGAGATGAAATGTAGGGTTGATCGTTCATTATGGACATATGGAAGTCGCCTGTGTAGCACCAGTCTTCCCAGTTTAGGAACTTCTCTCGCGCACGGAGGCGCGCCTCACGCGTCCATAGAACAACCCCTGTATTCATTATCATTATTTTAGAGGGTCTGTTAGGCGGCATTACAGGGACAATAGGACAGTCGTGTAACATGAACTTGCTACAGAAATCCAGATAGACAGACTCTTTGCTGTCCCATGAGTTGTACCCACCACCTGATGCGGTAACAAAGTCTGACTCTAGGACACCGTAGACATCGGCACCAGACTCCATTACGTCAAATATGTTTTCTTCGGTATTGACTACGATGTCTGTGTCTGCGAACAACAGATTATCGTAACTGTCAAAGATTGGATCTAACCAGACACGAGCGCATTCGTGTAGTAGAGAGGTAGAACAACCGTGACCCTTTGTGATCACTCGTTCATCTGAATAGAAATGGTCCGCACCTATTTTATCAGCGTAGTCCTCAAAAGACTCTCGCGATATTCTTGCGACCTCTTGATAGAGTTCCGAACGCGTACCGTCCCAACCTCTAATCCCCCCACGAGCATCTACCGCTTGACTCGTTATCATGTACTGAAACATCACATTCTTGGACATTTTCTAACCTTGTCATAAGTCGTTCGGCACGATTGCCTACTTGACGATACCATCTTGAATCGCGACCTTCAATAGCCGCATTTTTGTAATCACCATTCTCTAGGTGACCGTTCATTTTCTTAAACTTACTTAGTCTTGGTCTACCAAGGTTAAACATCATGTTGACCAAGATCTCTTTGACTTCATCTGGAAAACTAGACCACCGGAATCCGTATAACACACCACATTCTCGTAGGGTGACATTGAGGTCTTCCTCGAATACTGCTTCGACTCTTTCTTCAGTGACAGGTGTTCCTTCTGGTTCTCCGTACTCGGAGTCACTTTTTGTGATGAGGTGGCCAACGCCGAATGTGAGGTACCCTGCAGGGCATCTGTAAATCTCATACACTACTCCTTCGTCAATCTTGAGTTGTTCGTAAACAGATTGCCTATTCATGATCTTACAGCTTGATTACTAGCGCCGTTAGTATAGCAGCGAGTAGAACATTTGTCATGAGCAGTTCTAATGCTAGAATAGTATGATACCAGATCCATCGCGTCTTATACGCGTTGTCTACAGAGATGTCTGCAGGATCTGGACCGTTCTCGATCTTATTACTTTTTGGGGATTTTAACCATTTAAACATCTATCGTACTGCCCTTACCAGCATTTTGTTTGATATTCTTTAAATGACCTTCCCAGTCTTTGCCCGCCATAGTCATTGCCGACTTTGTGCCAGAAATTAGTTTAGGCGTCGATGCAGAACTATGGTATCGTTCCCAGCTAGGATTATCATTCTTCCATTTATCGTACTCAGAAATCCGGAGAGTCACTTCCATGATCTCTCCGGTTTCATTATTTTTGAACTCATACTGTGGCATTATGTATCCATTCCAAAATTTGATCATTCACTACGACAAAGAACTCATGCGTCTCTGAAGAGATAGATCACCTCCTATCCAGAAAGTCGTTGAAGAGAAACTAATATATTCTCGTAGTTAGCGAAACTAAAATTAGACCGATTACTCTGTGAGTATATGGATTGTTTTCTCTTGTCATGAACGAACCTTTGTAGTTCGTTTATTTCTTTGTTCAACTTTTTTTCTGATATCGACATAAGGTACTCCTTGTTGTAGTTTTGTATAGTCGAATGTAAAGTGTTACTCGCTGATCAAATTTGGAAATGCCTCCTGTACAATTTTCTTGGTGATGTAACGGACAGGTGGTTTCTTTGCCACCATCTTTAGGACATATTCAGCGTCTTCGGGATGGATTCCCTCCAACAACTCAATAAATTTTTGTTCGCGTTTATACGCGGGAAGTGAGTCTCCGCGACTACCATGCACAAACAGACCGAAGTCTCTATGCTTTTTCAGCAGAGTCGTCGGTACAGATTCTGGTCTATTGGGAGTAAAGGGAGGGCGACCTTCAGGAAGATTGAACTCTAGCGAGTCATCGAAGGTCCCCCGTAGAATATCTCGGAACGCATAGTGTTCGGAGTATTTTTTCAAAACATTCAGTCTTGATTCTCGCGAATCAGCTTTTTTGTACTCTTCGAAGACTTCGAAGACTTCAGTTTTGGGAATAACAACATTGCTCATGATTATGCCTTTTCAATTGGATAACAGACGTATCGCTTCCTCTCAATGAGTATTTCCTGTTTCGTAGTACAAGCAAACAAGAATTGCCTTAGTCCGATATCATACCTAATAATAGTATTGCGATCTTGACCAACCTTTCTCTCTAGTTGAGTGATTCGGTTGTTCTTCTGATCTATCACCTTTATATATTCATCAAGTAACTTCGTTGTGCCACCAATCCAGACCAAAGAGCACAACAAGGCACTAAGTGCCGCTGTATATAAGGTGCGCATACGACTCTCTCCTTTAGTCTACAATTATTTATAGACGGAGGGGTCTCTAGTCGGGTAGTTTATCGACCTTTTTCTTGATGAATGTACGACCCTTGGTTGAAAAAAGTCGCGACTTGAATGGGATGAATTCACCACTCAATTCTTTCTGATACCCGTGTAGATAGGTATTGCGCTCGGAAGTGTAGTAGATGTAGTTGCGAGCGGCACCATCCCAGTCGGTTGTTTCAATCAGTTGGTTATACATTACGCATTGCCTTTATCAAATCAATAGAGTAAACGAGACCATTGATCTCGCCCTCAAGTAACATCCACGAAGTCTTGCGAGTCTCAATCTTCGTACTCGCAAGAACTTCGTAGTTTACGATATCGATTTGAGACTGAAAGTCTCTCAACCCTCTCAGTCTCTCCTCGAGTCGTGCCAGTAGCAGGTCTACGTTCACGCAGCGACTGCCATCTCGACTGCGAGTTCCGCAGCCTTCTTCTTCTTGACACCGTTGGCACCGTACCATGCAGAAGTCATACGACCGTCAGCAGTACGACCCGCAACGTGGTCTGTCAAGTAGGTCACAGAGTTGAATGCTTGCCACCATGAACCACGACCGAACTCAGCGCCTGGTTGAGTCTCTAACAACTCGTATGCCTTCTTCGCATTTGGTGCGAGATCTTTATATGCAAGTACCTCATGAGCAGGAGACTGTGATGGGAACAACGTGTTGTAGTAGTTGATCAACGACTCTGCGGTGAACTGCTTGGACGACAGGAACTGTGCCATCTCTTTGTACTGGTCAAACTTCTCGTGTGCAAGACCCAAGTGTTGCTTAACCATCTGTGGGTCAAACGCACGTCGGTGATTCACCTTGATTCCGTTGTTCGCAGAACCCTTGAGTGCAAGTGTCAGAGTGTTCATACAAGTCACACGGATCGGTGTGAATCGGATGTCAATAGACTTACCGTACTCGTGTGGGTTAGAGAACAGAAGGTATGAATCAACTTGATCACCCTTCAACACATCGAATGACTCTTTGATCTTCGCGAGTGCGTAGACGAACTTGCCATCTTTGAGCGAACCCGCAGAGTTCATCTCCATGTCACCAGCGGCACAGTACTCGTTAAAGAAAGTGAACGCTTCTTCGTTCTGACAAGGTTCCCAGTTACCACCAACTTGGGTCAATACTTTATTGTCAGACGAACGCACGAGTGCTTCCATGCCTGTAGGGATCAGATCAACACCCTCTTTCGCGGCATAGGTAGGAACCTTCTCAACTTCCCAGTTTACACCAGCCTTTTCCATCATTTGTACCGGAGTCATGTCGTTAGACACCTCAGTTCCGATACCCCAAGGGCATCCACCTACTGTGGCAGAAGTTTCGATTTGCAAAATATCATTCATAGTCATAATTAAATTCCATCCGGTCGGTAAGTTTCAAATAGTTCTTTGGCTTCGGTCTCAAAACCAAGTTCAGCGAGACGATCCATCGTCACACGAATGCGTTGCGATTCATCACGCCCCTTCACGTAGTAACGATGATCGTCAGAAAAGTGATAGAACCAATCGTGGTTCTGAAGCATCTGCTCAAGCAGATCTAACTGGACATCTTGTTGAGTCATTACGCAGCACTCCTTTCACGGACATCCAAGATCATTTCACAAACCAACTCACGGTCGGTAGTGTCACCGTCAAAGTCAATAGAAGGACGGTAATTGAATCGGTCGATCATGCCTTGACAGATCTCAGCGATAGTGAACTCGAAAGGGTAGATCGCATCTTCACCGCAGTAGAACAACTGCATGTACTCGATGAAGTCAAGGACTTCGGCAACGGTCAACTCTGGATCGTTGGGGCGGAACGCACAACGGTAGTACTCAGTAACAGCGTGGATTTCTAAAATGTCAGTCATAACCAATTCCTTATCATCAAATTACACAGTAATTATACACGGTTTTAAAACGTCTGTCAACAAGTTTTTAAAAAAAGTTATAGTAAATAATACACATTTTTAGAAACGTCCGATCGGTTCAATTACGGCATCAACTATCTGGATTGTGTTGTTCTTCCAGTACTTATCATACACCACACTTTCAAATCGTTTCTGTGCAAGTTCAAAGGTCTTGTAGTAAGCCGCATTGAACGTGCACCCCCTCTTGTCCGTTAGGACTATTTTGAATTTATTATTATGCATAACTTTCCTTATGCCATCATTGCCTCAAGTTCATCGAATTGCTCATCGATACCATGCATACCCATCTCTTTCTTGACGCGCCACTCCTCACGGACAGCTTCATCAAGGTCCGTGAGAGAACATGCGTCCTTACCCATAGAGTCCTGTTCCCAGCGGCGAATACCGACAACCTCGTTTTCGAAGTTGAGCGCCTTCTGCTCGCAGTACAACTGACCGAAGTCTACCGAAGCGTAGATCGCGGACTCCCAGAACTCGATGTGGTCTTCCTCACGGAAGTCGATCTGATCAATTACCGACTCAGAGATGATGTGCTCCTCAGAGTATGCGGATGAGTGCTCGATAGAACGCTCAACGTCGACCCACCACTGAGTGTTGGCGACATCATCCGCCGACGCGTTGATGAAGTAGGTGTCGCCACCCTTAGACTTCCAGTGCTGAGGGCAGTAACCCTCACCGTTCCAATCGTGGGCACCGTAGTTCTCACGGAACTGAGTAGAGATAACAACAATAATTGAATTAGACATAACCAAACCCTCTTAAGTGTAAAGTAAACCGTAACCGAACAAAAAACCTAGTGCCATACCCATCGCGATCAGAGACAACCAAGCGACGAAACCTTCACTAGGCATCTCTGGATTTTTCTCGGTGCGGGGTCGAAAATCTCTCATAGAACTCATGATTAAACCACCTCTTCCCAACGGACGATGAAGTCTTGAAGGAACTCAACTTGTTCTGGTTCCAGACCACCAACAACCAACAGTTCATCAGCACTCATCAAAGGCAACTGGTTCTCAAAACAGAACTGTCGGAACTCATTAATCAAACTATCAACAATATTCATAACTATCTCCCTATCAACAGTACCCATTATACCTGTTTTAAAAATAATGTCAACAACTTTTTAAAACTTTTTTTCGTAAATATTTCACGAATCTGATTTTTCGAGTTTCTCGATTTTGAGTTGGAGTGCGAGGATCGCATCCTCGACACGTGCGTTGTCTTCGGGAGACAACTCCCCACGCACCTCACAGAGGCACATCAACTCGTTATAAAGACCACCTAATACTGCATCCATTACACAATCTCCCGTGGATTAATGAACCCATACTGCGGGTTCTCGAACTCATGATCAAACATACCGATCTCATTGAACCCAAACAGGGTCATGGCGGTGCTAGTGTCGCCCCTTTCGAACACGACCATCTCGTGTCCTGTTGGAATTGAACCTACAAACTCATTAATGTTTTCAATCAAAATCATTACGATATCTCCTTACTTCGCAATTGATGCGACAGCACACAAGTTCTTGATTTCAGTTTCGCCGTTGAGCAGTTCAACATACTGACGAATCGCAGAAGCACAAGCACCATTCTTATGCTCAGCCTCAACACCTTGGAAAATCCAAGAAAGGTGCGTATCTTCTTTTACCACAACGTCATACAATCTCATATCAACTCTCTCTGTCTCAATTTCAATACAGATATTATAGTATATGTTTTAAAAATAAACAAGAGTTAATTTAGGTAATTTGTCACTTTTTTTGAGGGAGGTGTTTTGCGTGGATCTTACAACCGATGAACGCGTTGTAGTAGTCGTCTCGCAGGAGTACGTCGTACTCGAACTGGAGTTTCGCTTCGTAGTAGGAACACTCGCCTTTAGTAAGGCAGAGCTTGAGGATTTCTCGTTTGTAGTTATCGGCACCGCGTTGCGCGACTGCCTCTTTGAGTTCTTGACTTGAACCGTAATATTTCATCCAGTCGGACCCTACTCGCGTCTTCACTCGACGTTTTCGGGTCTTGGTCACTGGCAGTGTTTTAGGTTTCCAAAAGAACTTCTTACCGATGTACTTCATTCCGGTATCAAGTTCTGTAATCTGATAGACGAACCCTTGGTAAGGTTCAAGGAAGTCTTCGTCTGGGGTGAATTCTTTATCTTCGTATAACCAAGTCATGCAACTATATAGAGTTGCTATAAACCTCTATAAAATGCGATTCACCGTTGGCAACTGTCTTGCTCCATTCCTCTGCTGCACCGTCGTCTGCCTGATCACTGACGTACTTGTAGCATCGAAACTCGACACCAGCATCCTTACAGACTTTGGCAATTGCGTATGCCTCCATCTCGACTAGATCTGCTGGGATATCAAGGTTTGGGTCTGCAACGAAATCATCACCTGTACTGCAAGTGAGTCCCTCACCTTCTCCAAGAACAACTCCGTCCTCGAACGGAGTCTGCCCTAGACTGTAACCCAATCCAGCGCAAGACATGTCTCGTTGTACGAATTGTGTCACTTCGTGGATACCACCATCTACGGTGATACCACCTGCGGTGCCGAAATTCCAAACCACATTCGGTTTGTGTCGTTCGATCAGTTTCGCGGCAGTCATTGCCGCATTGACCTTACCGACTCCGGTAAAAAAGACGTTGTCCCACTGGGACATTTTTGGTGCCTCTAACTCCAAGGCAATGAGGATGATGTCAGACATCTTACTTATCATATGTAACCACGCTGTAGGTTTTGATTTGTTGGCCACGGAGTTTCTCCGTGCCTCCTAGGAACTCTAAATCGATGACGCAACCATAAGAAACCTTCGTGACATCGAATGTCTGTAACAGTTCTGCGATGGCAAGTGCAGTACCGCCTGTCGCACTTACGTCATCAATGATGCACACCTGACTGTTCTTGTTCAACGGTGCAGTTGTTTTTATTTCAAGTGTGCGTGATGCATACTCGCATTTGTATTTGCGAGACTTCACGGGCGGGGGCAACTTGTTAGGTTTACGTACGATGTGTAGAGGTACACCCAAATACAAGGCAATAGGCGCACCCCATAAGAATCCTCGAGCGTCGGGGGCAACGATATCCGTGTACCCCTTTCCTTCAATCTGATTCACAAGAGTACGGACACTCTGCTGGAATGCCTGCGGGTTCTGTAGGAGACTTGTCACGTCCTGAAAGTTGACTCCCTCTTCAGGCCAGTCTGGGACAGATTGTATCACTTGTTTTAAATTCATATCACTCATCGTCTCTTGAGAGACTGAAAGAATATCCAGTCTCAAAGTCTGCGTCTGACCCGCACATAGGACAGTGCCTTGGCACCTCTTCCTCATACGGGACTTGAACGATGCTTACCATATCACAGATAGGACACTCTAAAGTGTATTCAGTATCCATTATGCCACCTCTAACTCTATATCCTCCCAACCGAAGTCGTCGCCGTCCATTCCAGCAACTGAGTATTCGGTCACACGTTTCTCAAAGAAGTTGTCGTGTGATGCCCCGTTCAGTACCCAGTCCAACCACGGTAGTGGGTTATCTTTTTGTTTAAACTTTGGTTTCAGACCTAACTGGAGCAGACGACGATCCGCAATATGACGAATGTAGTCAGTTACTTCCTGCTTCGTTATGCCTTGTACTTCGTTACCGTCAAATGCAAGATCAATAAACTTTTCTTCCAATTTGACAGCGTTTCGTGCCATCTTATATATCTTGGACTTAAGTTCGTCGTTCACGATGCGAGGGTGTTCCTCACAGAACTCACGGAACAACTTTGAGTTACCTTGTACATGGATGGTCTCATCACGGATGGACCACTCTACGATTGTTGCCATACCCTTCATCTTACCGAACCTCTGGAAGTTCAGTAACATGACGAACGATGCGAATACAGACATACCTTCGTTAAACACCGACTGTGCTAATGATAGTGCAAGTCCAGTGTGAGAGTTATTATCTCCGTCCTTCATAAAATCGATCTTGTCCGCCATCTCCTTGTACTCTAGGAACTTGTGAAAGTCTTCGTCTGGCAGACCAAGTGTATCATTGAGGAGTGCGTACGCACGTTGGTGTACTGCTTCTCGTGCCGCAAACGATGACAACATGTTGCGGACTTCATTGTTCTTGAACTTTGGTATCAACAGTTCGTGGTAGTTCTCCCCTACCTGTACATCTGACTGCGTGAATAGTCGCAGTACATGAGTAATAAATTCTTTCTCGGAATCTGACAGTTTGGTCTTCCAATCCTGTACATCTTCTGACAGTTCCGCTTCATCTTCAATCCAGTGTATTTCCTCGTGTTTCTTTGATAGTTCAACCGCCCAAGGATACTTGAACGGCTTGTATGTTTCCGATGTTTTTAGTAATGACATACTAATCCTTTATTTGAATTGTTTATTAACCCTCGCAGGCCCGACATTCATCGCCACCTTCAATTGGTTCGTACTCCACTTCACCTTTTAGATGCATCATAAGATCTTCATAACCACCTATGTACTTGCCCTCCAGATAAATTTGAGGAACTGTCTTGACCTTTCGTCCTGTAACTTCTGCAGCCGACTTTCCAATCTCTTCAAGGTCGACGTAGTCATATTCTATGCCGCGTAATGACAGTTCCTCTGCGGCCATTTTGCACCATGGACAGTCTTGCTTTCCATAGAGTAGTGTTCGGTTGTCGTCTTGTAACGCCACCCGTTCAACTTTGTCAGATACCGTCTCCGCACGAGACTTTGCCTCGGTGCGTAAATAGTATAGTCCCTTGAGACCTTTCTTCCATGCGTTGAAGTGTACTTTATTGACATACCGCTTCGGTGCACCTGACGGGAAGAATAAATTTACTGACTGACCCTGACAGATATATTGCTGTCGGTCAGCCGCGTGTGTTACTACCCAGTTCTGGTCTAGTTCTTGAGCGGTCTTGAATACCGCCTTCTCTCCTTCGTTAAGGAATGGTAGGTGTTGCACCGACCCTTTTTTAGTAATGATACTAGACCATGTAGATTCGTTGTCGTGACCCTTTTCTTGCAACAGACTGGTAAGATATGGGTTCTTTACTAAAAACGAACCAGCGCGAGTTCTATGCGTGTAGGCACATGCCTTACTTGGTTCAATAGATGGTGATGTAGACAGAATAACTCCAGACGATGCATTCGGTGCGATCGCTAATAAGTGAGAGTTTCTGCGTCCAGTACCTTCTCCGTCTAGGTACTCACCACGTTCTTTTGCCAATAGTTCTGTTTCAGCAACAGCTTCTTCTGAGATGTGAGAAAAGACCACTTGATTTATTTCACGTGCCTTGTCGGATTCCCAAGATACACCGTGTTTTTGTAGGAGTGAATGGAAACCCATTGCTCCAAGTCCAATGCTTCTTTCACGTGCCGCCGAATAACGGGCGCGGGAAATACTATCTGGCGCATGACCGATGAAGTATTCGAGAACGTTATCCAACATACGAATAAGATCCCGCACGATATTAGTGTCTTTCCATTCATCATAATATTCTAAGTTTAGTGAAGACAAGCAACACACCGCTGTCCTCTCAGCGGAAGTAGGTAAGTGTATTTCGTTACATAGATTTGATCCGTGGATGCGCAGACCCTTCTCTTTGAGAGACATCGGTAGACCACGATTCGCGGTGTCGATGAAGTTTAGATATGGTTCGCCAGTTCGGAAACGAATCTCAAGAATGCGTTCCCATAGTTTACGTGCGTTGACAGTGTCTTTTACTGCACCGTCTTTTGGATCACGCAAATCGAAATCTGTGTTGTTCATTACAGCAGCCATGAACTCATCGGAGATGTTGATCGCATTGTGGATATTCAGCGCCTTGCGTTGTACATCGCCTGTAGGAATGCGAATGTTTAGAAACTCCATGATGTCTGGGTGTGATATGTCTAGGTATGCCGCATAAGACCCCTTACGCGTTCTCCCTTGACGATACGCAATCATGTCTGCGTCTACAGTATGCATGAACGGAATAGGTCCTGGAGCAATGTCAGAGACGGTTCTTACGTCTCCCCAGTGACCGCCTACCCCACCGCCCATAACAGACAACCAACGTAACTCTGAAGAGTGCTCGATTAGTCCTTCGAGTGTGTCTGGAACATAGGTTAGAAAGCAGGAGATGGGAAGACCTTTGCCTTTGGTTTCACCGTTCTTTGGGGCATTAGACAGTACAGGCGATGCAAACATGAACCACTTTTTACTTACATACTCGTAGAGACGTTCTGCGAGACCTTCGTCTACAACACCCTCATATCGTGACCATGCGATCGCCGCTCTGGCATAGGCATCTTGCGGAGAGTGTTCTCCATCCATCATGTAAAAATCTTTCAACATACCCACAGCGTAGTCAGTCAATAGATCGTCACGATCATAGTGTATATCAATCATATTATTGTTGCTCAATTATTTTGAATAGTCGTAAAACGGTTCATCACGTTGGAACTCATAGTCCTCGATGATCATTTGTTTTCCGGTCTCATGGAACTTTTTACAGCACTCTTCTATGTAAAAAGTCTTTTCTTCGTCACTGAAGAGTTCTTCCCACATCATATGGTTATTGAAAGAACTACTAGGTTTAGTGATCAGGAATCTTTCGGGTGAAAGGGAGTCGCCCGAGTACCCGTCGAGAGGAACATAGATCAAGTTTTCTTCGGAGTAAGATGAGAGAAGAAGATCTTCATCTATGATAGAGGTTTCTAAAATGACTACTTTATAGTCACCATAATCCGTAATCTTCATCTTGCATCCCATTAATTTAGACGTAAGATTATATAGTATTATGAGGACTTCGTAAAGCTATTTTTTGAACTTTTTTGGTAGGATTCGACGTAAAATTTCTACGTTCTTTTTGCGCTTGTTCTTGCGATCACCCTTCTTCCGAACGATCACAGTAGAGGAGTCGTCTCCAGCGCCAGGGACTCCTGAAGTGTTGTTTGTTGGTACATCTTCGCTGAACTGCTTTTCAAATTCTTTGAATGACTTCATTTAGCAATCTCGTTCGCCGTGAATAGTACTCTGTGTCCAGTTCGCATATGGACGCCTTCATAGACAGGAATACCTAAAACATCGTAACATAAATTATTTTCTACAACGCGAACCTTGTCGTCCTTTCGTACAACTTCATGGCATTGGTCTGTCATAGAATCATTTCGCATCCTATACATGCCTTGTCCAAGGTTGCCATCTTCCAACACATACCATCGGGAATTCTCTAATAGAACGTCCATGATATCGATACCAGTTTCTTCGTGTATCTTTTGTAGGTTTTCGTCAGAGAGTTCTCCGTGTTCTTTGATCAGTGCGAGTGCCGCACCATAACGTGCGACCACAGATGATCCGCCTGGTGCCTTTGCCATGAGTTTCTTTAGATTGAATACGAGACGATGGAATGCAGTATAGTGCGATCGGTATGCATCACGATTCTCCATTGTGTCCATTGAGAAACTTTTGATCTTGTTTCCGTCGGCGTCAATGATTCCCGCTTTGTATGCGCCTGTATCCTCGAACTTAGTGACAAGTAGTTTTAGAAAACGAATTGTATAGACTAGATCAGCCGCTGATTTTAAGATTCCCATCTAAGTTCTCTCAATTTACTCACTACATGTTTGTCCATTTTGATGCCAGTGATATCGTCATTTTTTATTGCGTTTAGAAAAACGAGAAAGGGCTTCAAAGTGGGCCACTGTTCTAGGGGTATCTTTAGCGCTAACATCTCAATGCCAGCTTCATGCCCGAAGACATTGAAGATGACGATGAGATGATTCAGTATAAGTCTTTCCGACAAATTACCGTTCTGATGATACCTGTTGATGAGTCGTTTAAGATATTTGAACCTCTTTAGATCATCAAAAAACTCATCACCATCAATACATGTTGGATTGTAGTAATGCTTTGCTGCATATACCACAAGGTTCTTATTGTTCAATTTCATACCGTGAAACTTAAAGATTATGTTTCAGATATTTAGTGAAGCAATAATTAATCGTCTTCAGGTTCTTCTACGTCTTCAACTACAGGCGCTGGTTCAGGTGCTGGAGCAGGGTTCTTTGCGCCATGCCACTCTGCAATCTCTTCGTGAGAAAAGTTTTGAACCTTCAACAACTCGCCAGTCCTTGCGTCAGACCAACCTGCTTTGACAGGGACCGCGTCTTTACACCACTTAGGGGCCTTAATCATGATTACTTTCCTTTTACTGGATTGACGACTGACTTATCGCCATTAGATAGATTGTCTGCACCGCTTCGTGCAGGTGCTTGTTTCTTGACTGCTTTAGCCGCAGCGAAAGTCTTAGTGTGACCGTCTTCTTCGTTGTCTTCGATTTTCTTATCAGACTTCTTGTGCTTGGCAATGACTTCTTTGTCATGCTTAGAAGAGTGGTCGTCATACTTCTCTGGAGCAAGTGCGCCTTTCTTAGGGTTCGCAGCTTCTGAGATTGCGTTCCATAGAGACTCAAAAGAATCTGTTAGATCGATATCTAGAGACTCACGTTGATGTTTCTTCCAGTCGTCCATAGACAACTTACCACCAGCACGTTTGTAATCTGCGTACTTCTGAGAAGGAGTCTGAGAATCTTTCTTAGGGGCAGCAGGGGCAGGGGCAGGTGAGTCTTTCTTTTCATCATCGGTTTTATTGATCGCAACCTTGTCCGCTTTCGCAGCAGCCTTGGCAAGATCAGCAGATACTTCGTCTACTTTACCGCCTTTCTTCTTGGCATCGATAGCATCGTCTGTTGCGGCACGCTTCTTATGTAGGTATTCGTCAGAAGAATCTACATCGCCGTCGTTATCGATGTCCTTGTCGTCACGATTCTTGAACTCTTTATCGTTCTCTTTATCGTCTACTGGATCAAGTTTCTTGCCTTCTTTCTTAGGATGTGTTTTCCCGCAACCCTCATCTAGTTCGGCGTTACGCTCGGAGACCATTCCCAAATACGCCTCCATAATTTTATTGATATCTGACATCATAGTCTCCGTTGGTTATTATGCATCAAAAAAAGTTTTGATGACTACACCGGCAAAGATTGTTGCAGATAATGTAATAATGTATTGCATTACTTTTACAGTCTTGCCTTGTTCTTGAACGTTATCTTCGAGATCGTCCATTCGTTGAGAGAAACGATTCATTCGTTCAAAGTGTTGCGAGTTCGCTTTCTCAATGTTAATAAGCTTTTCTTCCGCTCTTGCAAGATCAATCATTGCATCGGAAAGCTTGTCTATTTTGTCCTCGATTCTTGCGAGGCGTTGCTCTTCACGTTGCACATGCTCTTGTAAAATTAGGTTGTTGTCTGCCATGTTTCGATCAGCCCATTAGTATTGATAATATAAGTCATATGATAATTATAATTTAATGTAATATAATTAGTTGACTTACGGTTAAGGTTTATGTTTATTTATAACGATCAATTACCATGCGCGACACGACCAATAGCGTGCCTTCCACTTCGGGCCAGGATCTGCACAATTGTGCCTAGCTCGAAAACTTTTACGACGAGCGGGATTGCTTTTCTTAATTGTCATATTCGGATCACCGAATGAGACCTTCACGACATTTCCCTTTTCGTTTTTTGTATATACGTAGAACTTCTTAGACCCACCACGTACAGGTTTGTTCAATGTAACAGTCTTACCCTGATACTCTGCTTCGGTCAGTTCTAACTCTTCGTCGAGAGACTTACACGACTCACAACATCTTTCTTCTACATACTGTTTAAACTTTTTCATTTTGAAAGTAATGCCTTTGCTTTGGCACGATCGTGGAAAGCGAATGTATAAGACTTACCGTCTTTTTCGTCCTTGACCACATAACCAGATTTGGTCATCTTAGTGATCTTACCCATTCTCTTATCGCCATTCTTAGGTTCATAGTAATCAACGTCTCGTCCAACGTTTATTGAGTTCTTTGTCTCTGCGCCCATGCCTTTAGTTGCAAGTGTACGGTAGTTTTCATCAATAAATTCGACTTCTTCACGCATAAGTTTACCACCTTTCACTCTGAATCCGTTATCCTTTAGGATCTTAGTGATAGTAGTCCTCTTCGTAAAGTCGTCCATGTCTTTCAACATTTTGGTCAAACCCATGAATGCTTTGTCTTGGACATTGACACTAGAGTTATTGTGGATTGCACGAACGTATGCTGCAGCCTTCTCGAACTCAATGCCCTTACTCTTGTGCTTCAAGAGTTCTTTAGACATCTTCATGAAGTCTACTGCTTCTTGCATTTCTACCGATTCATTTGCTTGTTGAAGTGCCGCTTGTACTGCCTTATGCTTAGACAGACCTTTCTTCATTTTCTCAATCTCGCGAACAGCACCTGTCATATTACCGCCCATTTTTTCGGCAGTTTTGATTGCTTTGATAAGTAGGTTTCGGTCAGCGATCTTGTTGTGAATACCCATATCAGAAAGTTTTGCTTCAGTGACTTCTTCAACGTGACGAATAACAGTATACTTGCCACCAACCTTATCGACTTTGTTACCCATCGAAGCCTTTTTATCTGCTGCAGACTTAGACATAGGACCAGTCGTTCTACCTGACTTCTTGTCGGTTGGGTGAGTGTACTTTACTGCATACTTTTGTTCTTCTAGGTTTGCAGATTCCATCTTGTAGTTGCCAGTCTTTCTCTGCTTTTTCATCAGAGCATGCAACTTTGCCAATTTGTCTTTTTCGTTTGGCGTTAGGGAGTCACGAGTCTTCTTTGCTTGAATACGGTTTACTGACTTACCATATTCTTTTGTTGATTCTCTAAACTGATTACTGTGGATTTCTATGCCATGAC
>Ga0181380_1000262_pt1 | contig 24382 bp, 43 predicted proteins | sample 3SPOviralmetaG_FD_130116 | JGI IMG/M metagenome (GOLD analysis project Ga0181380, IMG submission 130116) | Marine viral communities from the oligotrophic San Pedro Time Series (SPOT) site, San Pedro Channel, CA, USA - 3 SPOT_SRF_2009-08-19 | ecosystem: Environmental > Aquatic > Marine > Strait... | reverse complement strand
TCCGGAGCGATGATGTGTACGTCATGCCATCCGGGTACTAGAAAGGCGGGCTTCATCAACGAAGACCCGGCGGCGGTTTACTTCAACAAGGACATTGCAGCATGCGCTTACCATCATGGCGACATGCAGGTTGCACTGAAAGACCGAGAGACTGGCGAGATTCAGGGAGTCAAGAGATTCTCTATCAAGTTCAAAAAGAACGGCGACCCAGTTATGTCGAAATGGGGTGCAACTATGGGACTGCGACGAAACGACGAGGGGCTATTGGAGCAAGCATGGGTTCCCCCCTATCGCATACAATCGCTCGATGATGTCATGGCCCTAGACGCTTGATTTGAGAGAGTAAAAATAATCTCAAAAGATATACACAACACCCCGGAGGGGTTGACTCTCCGGGGAACCGTTCAAGGCGGGAACAGGAAATCTCAACTCGTTGGGGTTTCCGCCTGATACCTTCCGAATGGTTGAGTAACGAGAAACAATACTTAGGCTAATGGCCGGCTAGAATTAAAGAGCGGTATTTCACGAACTTGGACAGGGATGATGGTCATGTGGTTATGTAACAATAGCACTGCTGAACAGAGCAATACATTTGGGGCAAGCGGGTCCGGAACTGCGAAATCCCCAATGAGGTATACGAAGTCTCTATGTATCACGCCTTATGTAACATACCACCGCTGGCCTGAATCCCTTTGTTTTTTTTCGATTATTTTTATTATGTAACATTCTACCCTAGACGATTTATGTAACTTTTTCTTTCAGCGTAATTTTTTTTGTGCTACAGCCATGTTACATAATTCTGGGCTACGATTGTTACATAAATTTTCCAGCCTGAGATGTTACATAATTTCGTTTATGCACATTAATAATTTAAAAGCGCGATATGATTTCAAAAAAATACTGATATTTATTTGTTACATAAAAGAACCTATCATAACAGGGTGCGGAATGTTTATAGACTGTCGGCTTTTAATTAAAATTATGGGCTTAAAAGATAAAAGATACGAATACAAATGTCATAAATGTGGTGATGTTGTTTTACTGAAAGGTGAACCGATGCACCCCGAATTATCCCATAAAGGTCGATGTCCTTATTGTGGTCATAGTGGAAAAATTGCTTATTACAGAACCCCTTCTTTTATACCAAGACGAGGAAAGAAGATACCTTATGTTGAACCATCGGAGATAGAGCCTTTCGACCCTTGGGGTATATGTGTGCTTTGTGGTAACAGGTGTGGTCTAGCACTCCATGTTTTACAATCGAATAACAAAGAGTGGAAGGGTGTTGATAGAGTTTTCAGACATTGTAACCCTAGATACAATGGTTGTGGTGAAAAATTCTATGTGGATGGAGGGGATTAAATGAGTGAGACATACATAATTAGAAAAGTTAGGGAAAAGGGAGTTGAGGTTCATATGTTTTTGACTGGTGATGGTTGGTGTTTATACTGCGACGAGCATGGAAGGACTTGCACTTGGGAGAAGCAGAAAGACGCTTTATCTTTTCTCCCATATCCCTCAAATTGGTGCGAAGAATGCAGCCGAGAATAAAAGTCACGATAAAAAAACCTTAAATACTTTGGGGTTTGACCCATGTTTGTAATTGGTGACTAAATCCAAATCTTTTGTTGTTGTATTTTTTCGTCTTAGGCTTCAAGGTAATTAGCCTTGTCACCAGTTACACCTAAATAACAAGTGAGTGTGAAATCAAATGTTGAAATATCAAATCTGTATCAGGTGTAAAAAGAGTAGACCGATATATGACCCTGAAGGGGAATACTGTATGAGGTGCCTCAACGAAGCCAAGTATTCATTCAGTACAGCAAAGAAAATAAGGGAACAGAGAAACGCTAAGAATAAATACATTTAGGGTAATTTATTTTTTTTAAAGGCGCGAATGTTACATAAAATATTTTAGATATTAATGTTACATAACCTCCTAGTCTAACGTTACATAAAACATATCTTCAGATGTTACATAAATAATCTTCTCTAATGTTACATAAAACATATCATAGAAATGTTACATAAAACATATCTTCAGAATGCTAAAACTCACGATAAAAAAGGCTTAAATACTATGAATTCCGATGACTAATCATGACAAAAGAAGCATTAGAAAAAACCAAAGCACAAGGAATATGGAGTTCGATATTCGATGATGTGGCTCATCTGAGTCCAATGGCTAAAAGAGAAACTCTTGTTAGAAGGGTTGACAAAATAGCGAGACAGAATGGGTATGATAACCCATCAGTAAGACCTAGAAAATATGCCGAGTACATGAGAATCCGCGAATTAGTTAGGAGGTTCTCTTGATGACGAATAGATATCTAATCCCTCATGATAAAGGATTCATAGAAATAGAAAGGCTCAGTCCACCCAATGCAAATTCAATGGGTATGCATAGAGCATCAGCATGGCTAGGAACCTATGAGGATGGGACATTTCTAAGTTGCTTTGATTATAGAAGTATTTCGGGTAAAGAAAAAGCGATGAAGAGACTAAAGGAGGCGATTGAAAATGGGAACTAGATGCAATGTGATTTTCTATGATAGCAATATGACATCAAAAGATGTGATAGAAAAACAACTAGCCCCTGATGTAGTAGGTATGTCACCTATGCTTCATTTCTCTATACTCTATCGACATTATGATGGTGATTCTGTAGGTGATGACATCAAACAAAATGGTTTCTTTGAGATTTACGATAAAAGATATGATAAAAAATATCAAATTGGAGGTTCGCCATTGACTCATATGGTTTCAAGTTTCCAAAAATGGTCTTTCTCTAATATGAAGAATAGAAACATGGATAGGTTCTTAGAAAAAATGGGGGCAGAAAATATTTCAGAATTGAGAAGGGACATCAAAGATATGAGGCTATCTCAAATTGAAAATCTGAGTTCAGCAATTTATGACTTGACATACGATTGGGCTAAGATGGGTCGGTATGAAATCACGACTTGCATTCATGGTGATATCGAATATCTTTGGTGGATAGATATCCGCAGTCAAGAGGTCGAGGGTTTCCGTAAAACCTACAATATAACTGATTACAAAGAACGGGAAAAGTATAATGATTATTCTTGGACATGGAAAGTAGTTGAGACAATGTACCCTGAAGATTATGGGGTGGCATGATGAGTGAAGAATGGCCTGAAAGTGCCGGAGGCACAAGACGTTATTTTCAAGGACCGTTGCTGGAAGGTGAAAGATGGAGCAGAAAGAAACGCCAGTATTCTCCTGATGGACCCTATCAGATTCGGATTGGAAGACCCTTTGAGGCTGTATTCTCGTTGCCTGAAGAAGTATGGGAAGTGGTGACAACTCCAACGAATGCTAATGAGGATATCAAGATGGAAAGATACGATAGCACTAATCAAACAGTAACATTTACTAAAGTAATGAAAGAAATAAATATTCCTGAAAAACTTTTGAGGCGGGGAGGTAAAACTCACGATAAAAAAACCTTAAATAGTTTGGAGGGGAGGTGAAAGTGTGTCAATACAGATAAACAGAAAACGAGAAAACAGCATGATACCAGCGGTTACCCTCATGGGCAAAGCCGCTGTTGGAACGACCGTTGATGAGGTGTTGGAAAACGCCGGACTCAATTATGAGATTGGTATGGAACCCATCTATACTTCTAGCGGTAAAGTAATCCGTGATGGAAATTATCGGAGGACTTTCAGAAAGGACAATGACTTGACCTTGGGTATTGTAGGAAAGAGTTACCATGTGGCTCAGAATAAAGACCTGTTCAATATAGCAGATGTTTTGACTGACCAGTTCGATGTTGAATGGGATAGAGTTGGTTCTTTGGATAGTGGTCGAAGGGTATTCGGTTCATTCATCCTTCCGGACCATATCACCATCGGTGACAATCCGGATGAGACTATGGAGCAGAGAATCTATCTCAGCAATACGAATGACGGTTCCGGTGGACTCAGGGCATTGCCAACTAATGTGAGACTATTCTGTCAAAATCAGACTGCTCATGTGGCAAGGATGTTGAAGGAATGGGGTATCAATCCCAAGGCTCTATCCATCAGACATTCAAGCAAGATGGAGGAACGTATAGGTCAACTAAAAGAAATCCTAAAAATAACCAACCATCTGAACATAAAGTTCGCTGAAAATGCTGCTGAGTTGATGAGGGTTGAGATGACTGAATCAGATATGACTGAGTTCTTCATAGACACCTTTGGCTGGACCCAAAAGACTAACGAAAAAACAGGGGAAATAATTACCGACAATCACCCCTATGGTTTGGCTACTAGAGGTCAAAATCAACTGGAAGTCTTAGATGAACTGCTAACCCATGACACCAATACGACTGGTGGTATGGCTGGGACTGCTTGGGCTGCTTACAATGCAGTGACTGAGTATATCGACCACAACGGAATACTGCTAGCAAGTGGTAAGCCGAAGGAGAGCAGTGTTATGAACACGGTCTTTGGAGTAGGGGCAACCCGAAAGGCAAAGGCATGGAGCAACCTAATGGAGTTGGTGGTCTGAGCAATCAGGCCACCCCCTTCATTGGGGAGACTTTCACTAACACGCACAATCTCCGAGTAGTAAAAATTAGGGAGAAAAGAATTACAGATACCGGGCTGGTAATGTATTGGGCTGAAGATACAGATGATAGCAGAGGGACTTATCTTTCTGATTCAGACTTATGTAACAGTGGGAATTGGGTCAAGACGACAACCTTCAGAAACGGGAATACAAGTCAACTCAGCAGATACGAGGAACAAGAGATAATCAACTCAAAGTTCTATCAGTGGGTCTGTGAGTACCATACAGAAGTAGCACAAGAATATCATAAAATGCTTGAGGTGATGGAAGAATGATAGGCCCATATAAAACCACAAGCGGGGTTACTTATTTTAATCCTGAAAGTATTGCTTCTATAGTTTATGACGCGGCTAACGATAACACGCATGTTCACATATGCTCAGGCACAATATTCACAATGAAGCAAACACAATCAGAGTTTACAATGCTTAGGAAGAGGATTCAGAATGCCTCGGAATAGTATGATGAGAGACAGATTATGTAACATTCTATCTGAGAAGGGCGCTTCATCCTCAGATGAATTATGCGAATACGTCAAAGAATATCGCGGGTACGAGGGAAAGAAATCTAATTATTATTACCTGAATAAAAGACAATTAGTTTCTCTTTGTATTTCAGATAAGAGAATAGGTAGAACCATGAATGTCGATGGCACAAAAACTATTTGGTTCTTGAAGAAGGTGGTTCAATGAAAAAATACACGCCACCCCCTGAGTTTACTTTGGCTGGGGATTGCGAGTGTGATGAGGGCAAGGTCTACACTGTTAGAGAAAGCCCATACGCTAACTATCAGGCTAATATTTATCTCTGCCCAAGATGCGGTTTCGTCGGTACTTCGATGGATAAATCTATTCTTGAATCAAGTGTTGATGATGAAGAAAAAGTTTACCTTAAAAGTTTATTGAAGGATGCTTACCAGTATGTCGGTATAGCAGCGCCGAGAACTCAGACAGCCAGTAAAAAATACATGACTGTTATGAAAGAACTATCAGGATTTATTAGGAGAGAAAAAAATGAGACAAAGGATAATTAAATATTTGATGGAAGATATTGACAACGTTGTCGGTGAGTTAGAGGAACTCAAAGATTCGATAACGATGGAAGATATTGAGGATGCAAGAACTTTAACTCTGTCAAAAATTAGCGATGCATTAGGAAAGGTAAGTGCATTGATAAACTCACTATGAAAAAAAATTAAATACTATGGAAAAAGATGTGATTCTATGAACTTATTTATTCTGCATTCCGACCCCATCATAGCAGCAAAGATGTATTGTGACAAACACGTTATCAAACTCATCCTTGAATGCTATCAGATGTTGGGCAGTGCTGTGATTTCTCATGGTGCTACCCCCGACATGATGCCCCTTACATCGAAAAAAACGCCGCTTAGAGGTGGCTATCATTTTCATCCGGTGACAAAGTGGGTAGGAAAAACTAAGGAGAATTTTCTTTGGACTTCCTATCATGCTGCTATGCTATGTGAGGAATACACAAAGAGATACGGAAAGACCCATGCTTGCTCTGAAGGATTGGAACACCTGTATCGAATGAGAGATATGATTCCCGAAGGACCGTTGACCCCATTCGCTCAGGCTATGCCCGACCAATACAAAGTCGAAGGAGATGCAGTTGCGGCATACAGGCAATATTACATTAAAGATAAAAGTTATTTTGCTGCTTGGAACAAAGGCAGAGATGCACCGGATTGGTATGTCGAAGGTCTGATGAAGATATAAAACACATGATAAAAAAAGATTAAATACTTTGGATGAGAGGTGATGATATGGAAGAAGACACAAAGAGCATTATGAAAAACATAGTGCAAAGAGCAACCGATTTTGAGAAGAGGATGGCTGCTATAGAGATAGGAAGCCTAGAAAAACAGTTGAACTTTTTTGAGAAAAGATATGAGTCTCTGTTTGCCTTTATGAATGAGAAAAAACCTTCATTAGTAGGTGAATGGATAGCAAAGTTTGCAGCAGAAGGGGTTGAGGAAGAATGATTGACATGACGCCTTCACCAAAAACATACATCAGAATGTTAAAGGTAATAATTAATGGCAGTCCTATCGAGGAAGATGTTTCTTGGGCTGAAGAAGAACTAATAAAATGGAGGGAAATACATGACTAAAAAAATAACGGAAGAAGATATAAATTGGTATGTGGGCGACCCATGCTACGTGATAGATGATGAACGCTGGCACATATTCTGTGACAGATTATTCGCCGTCGAACACCACCTGAAAGAAACAGGCGGCGAAACGGACGGACCGAAAAACATCCGATGGTCAACCAAGGACAGGCCCAACGCTTTGAATCCTGAACATATTTTTAACGTGGAAGTAAGGCACAGCCCCGGCGGAGATGGGTGTTGGTCTTTCAATGAGAGAGATGATTTAGGCACAAAAATAAGTCTCGGCATCGATGCCGGTCTGCTTGCCATAGTCCCCGTCGAACTGTGTGAAGATGCCATCATAGGCGACGACTCAGGAGCATGGTTCGTTGACAGGCCCACTCTAAAAACCGAGGGCCATCTATGGCATGGTAAAATGCAAGTCACACTAAACGGATGCAAGGACTTGAGCAATGTGGATTGTTACGAGTGCGGCGACACGGTACATAAAGATGAGATATCACACTGCGAGGCTCTTGGGTCCGATGTATGCCCTGACTGTTGGGAGGAAGAATGATGTCGAGACTTTGGATGAACGGAATGGATTATCTAGCAGGTCATCCCGACCCAGCAGAGGAACCTCATTTTGAGGCGAGCCATTACTGTTGTGATTGTGGTAAGACAAGCGCAGGTTATCTTGGTGATGAATACTTTTACGGTGATTGTTTGAAAAACGAATTAGACTTAGATGATTGCTGTACCTGTGGTGAAGAGGAATGATGGATAAAAAAGTAAAGCCTATAGAATACGAGTATGATGTATTCGTTTTGATACTAGACCAAACAGGTATAACGAGGATGCAGAGATTCTTCCTCAACACATCCGACCTGCTCAAGTCTATGAAATCTCTTTCGGTAAAAGATATGGAAGCGTTTCAGGAATTACAGAGTTCAGATACGGGTTGGGTTATGGTCAACGACAATCAAACCCTGATTGTAAAGAGCGGTATAGACACCAATTTCATAACGACTTTCAGAAGGGATGGCAACTTACGATAACTTAATATAAACATGTGGGGGTTGGAAGTATATGACAAAAAAGCGTAACGTGAATATGAAAAAAGCAATAGGGGGAATACTTAATACTAGGAGAGAACCAATGAGCATGAGGCAGATTGCTGATGCTTTGAGCGATGATAATCATAGATACTTCAACTTCAGTCCAAGGAGATTGGGTCAGGTGATGATTGGTGCCAAGGGGATAAAGGTAGTAAGAAAAACTTCCTTAAAAGGAAAGTTATATGAGATGGTGGATAAGAGAATCTACGATAGATGGGTAATGGGAGAGGATTAAAATGAAGGGAATAGTAAAATGCGGAGCGAGAGATATAAGATTATTGAGATGCGAGTTGTCAGACATAGCGATTCCGAGAGTTGTTATGGAGATTTACGGTGAGGATTATTACATCACGGATTGGAAAATATTATCGCACTTTTTATCTGAACTGACACAAGAAGGGCCTAACGGAATAACCACTGATGAGTTGAAGTATCTTGCAGCATACACACCCTTCCGATATCTAATAGAGGAACTAATACAGGATGGTATGAAGTTAGAGACACAGATGGCCTTGTCGTATCTGAGCGATGAATACACAACAGCGAATACAATTGACGGTATAATAAAGAATGCAAACACCAGTAACAGATGGGAGTCCTTCAGAAGAATGTGTCAAAAAATAATGAGTGATATGCCTGTTCAGTCTTGGTCTAACAACAATGTCTTTTTCAATTTCCATAAAATAAAAATGAATAATAAAAAGAATGTATTCACGACATACCCTGTGGTGAGTTTCCAAGATGAGAACAAAAGAAACTTCATAGATATTATTATCTTAAATGAAAATAGAATATCTATCAGAGGGAGATACCTATTGGAAGAGGGGATATATGTGCAGCCTCTTCCTTACAGATTGGCTAGAGGCCCTCATACGATAAGACAGGACGACCTTAAGATACATCTTGAGGACTATGTAGCAGCGATGGATAACAACTGGTATATCGGCGCTAAAATGCGAGGGACAATAATCGAAAGTTGGAGTCCCGATTTTTCTTTTCACGAAATAAATAAGTATCAACATGATATCTTTCTGAACTTTTGTGAACCCAAAGAAAGAATAAATGGCTCGCAGTGATGCGAATTTATCTAATAATTTTATTACGTCATTAGTGTGTAAGAGTAAGTAACTTCCTTACATACCTATGAACAAATAAAACAAATTAGAAACAATGGCGCAGTGATGCGTTTTATTATTTCAGTACCAGCCCTGAAGTAAAAAAAGATTAAATGGTTGGGGTAAAGAGGTAAGAATATGACAAACACAAGAAAGACAGGGCTACACAAATTAGTCTATAGTATATTGACAGAAGAAGGACCGAAGACAGCGAGGGAGTTGTATGATATTATGTTTGATTTGAACTACAGGTCTATACCTGAGTCAACCAAGTCATTAGCCAACATGCTGACTAAATCAATACTGTATGATAAACAGGCTGGTTACATCACACCTACACCCGGTTACGGTGGTGGTAAGACTAATCTGTATGAGGCTAGAACGCTTGAGGATATCAGAGACAGAATTGTGAATACGAGAAAGTCACATGATTTATTCCCTAAATTTATAATTGAAATGCTCAGTGAAAAGGAGATGTTAGTATGAACGTAAAGACAGTTGGTAGGACAGACTTTGTGGAGAGAGAATTGAACATAGACTCAAGCCTCGATGGTAAACTCATCATCTTCTCTGAAGGTGACAGAGGGTACGCTCCATTTCTAGCATCACTAGCAGCACTTAGCAAAGACGGGGAACTAAATCTTTCCGTAAGAATATTCTCAAGGACTATGGGAGTATCAATAGACAATGACCTTCCTGAGTGTGTTCCCCCTGAGTGGCTTCTATATCATGTGGTCAATAATAAAAACGAGAATATTTTCTTCTTGAGAATAACTACATTGGATGAGAGAACGCCTTGGTTGGCCCACTACGAAACTTTAAAGGATATAATTAGTTATGCATGTAGTGAACTTAATATCGACCATATGATGTACGTTACGTCCGAATGTCAGTCTAACACATATAGAATTGATGAGGATGAGATTATCGTATTCAACTATAGTGATGACATAGGTGATAAGATGTTGTCCAGCAAAGGACATCTAGTGAACCATGAATTCACAGTCAACGGTTTGGGTTGGATGTTCCCATATCTATTCAGAGCATTCACAGATAGTGTTGAGGCATTCAATGTACTATGCTCAGGTGGACAAGAGCCTATCAATAGAAAGGCTATGTCTGTACTATTCAAATTCTTTGAGACTACACATGGTTTGCATGTATCGGATATGGATGCTGCGAGTGTTGATAATATCGCTAATAGTATTGAGATGATGGAGTTAAGCATGAGTGGTGACTTCTCCGATGTGTTTATGAACGGCAGTTTCTTGGATGACGACGAGGGTGGAATGACGGCATGAATGTGTTCAATGCAGTACATGATTTCGTAAAGGGGAATCATTTCGTTGATGTCGATGATAAGATAGATGTGTTCATTTGTTCAGTTGGCGCACATCTTTTCAATACCCTTAACAAATGTTCAAGGTGCGACTTCGACCCTGACAGTGCATTAGTCGATGAGGATGATGGTGATTTCGTTATAGAGAACTGTATGCTCAGACACAACAACCCCCCATTCTACACACCACTATCCCAACTACCCGACACTAGGATTCATATTATGCTGAGAGGTGCGAAGGGTTCCGGTAAATCTGTTCTGTTGAATATGTTCCTCGCTGAGAGAACCGGCCTTCTGTATTATCAGGATTCAGATTTAGGTGAGGGTGTCAGAACCATGATGGGTCCGAACAGTATCACAGAGGCTGGTATGTTCGGCAGTGTCAATGAAGAAGGTGACATCATGGGAAGACCGATAGCAAGAGAGATGTGCGGTGGCTTCTTAGGGTTTGAGGAATTCAGCAGTATGTCTGACGCCGCTAAGAAAGACCACAGCCTTGACATGAAGAATCAACTACTTACGTCCCTAGACAATGGCCGTGTGCAGAAAGCGATGAGAGCCGGATGGGTAAGATATACTACCCGTTATACTATTTGGGCTGGCACACAACCTGCGAGGTTTGAATTGGACTCAGGATTAGACCGGCGCTTCTTCATCATAGACATAGAAATGTCACCGGAAAAAGAAAGGTTGTTCAAAGAAGCACAGCACTCCCAAGCCAATATGCCTGTCGATGAAAGAGCAAGGCTCGCTAACATGACTATAGCAATACGCTCATGGATTCGCAATCGTATGGAGGAAGCCGTTAGGAATCCACCTACGGGTATCATCTTCGATGATGATGTGGCAGACTGGATTAACAGGCCCGATGTACGTTCTTTTGAGGCTGATTTATTCAGGAGGATATGCATCGGCTACGCTATGATGCAGCCTGAGTACCACGGAGGCGGCCCTCTTATCGTAAAATTGAATGAAGAATTGATGCGTATTCTAAATGACACTCTTCTCATGAGAAGGAGAGTCATGGATGCAGACTTGGAGTTAATGAGAACTACCTTCTGGATGAAGGACTTACCAAAGTCAACGCTTGTCAAAGAAGTTAGTAAGATGATTTCAGGTGGGGATTATCAGATGGCTAAGGTATGGATAGAAGATAATCTCATGCCTCAAAAGTGGTACTCAGAATTCCAACCTAAGAAAGCAGGGCGTGGAAGAAAGGGAGTCACTTGTAGGATAGGACCGCCAACAGAGACAGTTAGAGAAGAAACTTGGGGTAATAATAATGTATAAACAATTGAACGGTAGGCATATGAGAAGGCAGAAGAATAGCAAGGCTATGGAGTGTGCTATGAGATATTTGGTAGAGCAGAATGTTTTCTGTAGCGCCCACCAAGTCTATATGAATATGAAAACAAAGTCTGGGAAATACTACCGTAATAGTAGGATGTGTCCTGACCTAAAGGCTTTTCATGCAAGGATGAATAGCAATCCATACCTCACAAAGCACTACACCAACAGAGGAACCATGATGTACTACGCAACAGAAGACAAGTATAACAAGGCATTCCCAACAGACCCATGCCATAAGAAAGGAGATGGTAAGTGGTGAGAACTAAAAAAGAAATAGAGGAAAGAATACGCAGAGAAAGCGACCCCTTCACCATTGAAACACTACGCTGGGTTCTCGATGGTGGGTGTCCTATGTGTAGGCATGAAAACAGAAAAGAGTATGAGGTTGAGATAAACTCAGAAGAAATTAGCCCTAATTATTTAGAGGTCAGGCATGGTTGGTCTGAAGGAACTGTCATCAACCACATGAATATGCACGTTGAGTGGGATGCCAATGAAGCGAAGCACATAGAAAAGGCTCGGTCACAAACCATAAATACCTTAGACGCTGCCGAGGATATTGTAAATAGGATAAGTGGGTATCTTGATGAGTTGGATGAGCAGAAGGAAACGAGCGGTGACGGTATTACTTCTGAGTTCGTTGCAGATGTATCGCGTCTTATTGGACAAGCGAATGCATCCCTGAAACTCGTAGGTCAGTTAAAGAAGGAGATAGGAGTTGATTCTCAGTTGTTATTGGTTCAGGCTAGGTACGACCAAATAAGCCATATCTTAGTGGACACTTTAGAAAATCACCCTAAACTTTTAGATAGAATAGAAGAAAGAATGCTTGTGATGGATGCTGATTATGAGGTGCTTTGATGTCTGAGGAAGGAACAGCGGAAGGGATGCTGGGTCTGAAGACTTATGAGATGACCTACGGAGATAGGGACTACAAGGCCGAGGAAGGAAAGATACACCATCTCAGTATCAAAGACCTTGCTGAGTTGCACTGCTTCACGATGGAGAAAGACAGAGACTATCCGTTCATCAAGATATCAGGACAGAAAGATAACGGTAAAAAAGAAATGGGAAGATTCCCTGCCATGTTCTTCTCCCTTAATACTTGGGATGATGCCATGAAATATTACAGATGGCTCGATGGTGGGACTCTCATGTTTGAGAGGTTGCCGTTAGATAAAAGTAACGGGCAAACTAAATGGAACACCGAGTCCTGTGAGTACAAGTATCATCTCATAGAGAGGAAAGGATTCAGGAAACAATACAGGAACAAGGGGAAGTTCGCATGAAGGAATGGAGAAGTGGTTCTTCCCGCTCTCTATGGGCGCGACCCATATACGAGAGAGAGTGGCCCAAACTAATAGAGTCCATGATAGATGATGGTCTGATGGCTGTCATACAGGGAGATGGGGTCAAGTGGTATATCAGTGGCTACAGGTTGACTGACACATCGGTTTGTGATGCTTGGGGTTTGAGAAAGAAGCAGATGCAGAGACTGAAAGATTACATCATAGTCAATGACCCATTCGTGAAGGGGATGATGGAATCGGAGTCGTGATATTTACACATGACCCTGTGAAATTTAAGGGTAAAAGATATGTTGAAATGCATGGAGTCATAGATACTTTACCCACAACTGATGCAACCACATTCATTTTACACAGTGATAAGTTCAAAGAAAAAGATGCTATATCATGGCTCCCATTGATACAAGGCAAACTAATCGTCGTCTGTAGTAAGCCTCCTAAACTGACAAGCAAGAAGGAGATTGCCAAGAGTATAATAATAGATTCTAATTTTCCTAGAGTGAAGACAGGATTCTCAAGGCAGATGCAATCCTTTCTCAGATGGAGCGATAGACACAGAGCATTCCTCGCTATGAGAGAAGTACCTGTCCCTGTTATGATTAACTACGGCATAGCCAACAGACCACAGGACATAGAGACTTGGAGGCTTCTCAATAGAGCAGGGGTTCTACTACCTGAAGACTACTCAAAGGCAATACTCTGTTTCGGTCTTGAGCCATCGGCGGATAAGATAAGTTGGCCTAATAAAAAGAAGAAGGAAGTCGAAGTACCTGTGCCGTTTAGAGAGAGTGATAAATATTGGGAAGAAATATTGAAATCACAATCTTCTGTTGCGAATCAGATACGGGATGTAAATAGTAATATACCTGCGGGAATAAAGAAAGGTAGGGAAGAAGTGAGAGAATGGCTGTAAGTATGACTTGTTGTTACGCTCTCTATGGTTTTATTATTATCGCAATGTTTCTAAGTATATTGAAAGATTACTTAATTGAAACACTTTCTAATTCAGATAACAGTAATGTCCATTTGGTCAACGACAATAAGGGACCGAGTGATGATGCTATAGCAGAAGGTATGCTTTGGTTTTCACTAGGCCAAAGTCCTTAAATAAACAACCAGTGATATATCAATATAATGAGTGCTAATAACAGGCGCATGAGAAGATTAGTTGTCCAGTTGCTTTGGGAGCATGGGCAATCAACGAAAGAAAGAGTTGCTTTACTATTAGCGGAAAACAAATCTGTGAGAAACATACCATCACCACACAGCCTGTCAGCGATACTGAGCAAGAACCCACAGATAATATCTGTAGGTGTGGAAAAGGTTGAGAATAGTGTAGGTAATACCACCAACCATCTTGTCTATGATGTTGACAGGTATCTGATTAGAGATACCGATGATATAATTTACACACGCTCGCCAACTGTCATGACACCGAAGCAGAAAAAATTAGCACAAAAATGTTCTTGTGGGAGAATACGTGTGTTCCCTAAATTCTCTCCTGACATGTGCTTACATTGTTATAGAGTCCCGCCTGAAATGTAAAACACACGATAAAAAAAGATTAAATACTTTCACTTCTAAGTAGGTTCATGGAAGAAACACCGAATAAGAGAACAAGAATGAAAGAAAGATTCACAAGTGTCAAACACGCTGAGTTTGAATTGCTTATGAACATACTGAGGAAGGTTGACATCCAAGAGTGGGCTGAAGAAGGAGTTCCGGGTATACGTTCACCGCAAGATGCTGATGATACTGTGGCACTCAAGCGAGCGAGAACGGCTGTAAGAAATATTAGGGGTGTTATTTTAAATATGGCTTCCAAGAGAATCAAGAGCCTACCTGATAACCATGAGTATGAGGGTTGGGAAATGGGTGACGAAATGATACCGCCAGCAAACGTGGTTTGGGATAAAGAATGATTGAAATATCGACACGATATAGTTACATACATGCGGGAGTGGGATTATTTTATGGATGCCATTAATGCTGTAAGAAAGCCTACGCGGTTGCATAACATATTAACACCTGATAATATCATACACTCAAAGTTAGCGTTGGAAGCAATCAAGGAAAACATTAGCCTTAATTATGAAATGGATGAGGTTGATATACAGGAAGGTCTACAATCTATTGTAGCCACTTGGAATTCATCATACCTACAGGGTATGCTATTGGGTTTGATTTTCTCACTTGAGAGATACAATAAGAATGGTATTGTGATGCCTCTCGATAATCACAACACTGAATTGACAAACATTTACTCAGCAATAGAGGCAATGCTGATTGAGAGGATGGGACAAATATAATGAAGGATATAGTAATTCTTTGCAGAACCTGTGGTTTCCAAACCCGACCTAATAAGTGGTCGAGAGGGAAGAACAAATACACTTGTTACTGTGACGGATTAGATAAATTCTTTGAAGCAATAAAAGAAGGGGAAGAAGAAAATGACAGAGATTTGGGCGCAGAAACATAGACCGAGACAATGGGAAGAATTTGTAGGGCAAGAGGACATAGTAAACACACTACGTTCAGGTGCGTATACACATCACATATTCTACTCAAGAGAACCGGGCGTGGGTAAGACCACGCTCGCTAGAATGTTAGCAGAGACACACCGTTTGCAGATTCATATTTACAATGCTTCTTCTAAGAAGCAGCGTGGTATAGAATTTATAGAAGAAGAAATACTACCTATGTCAAGAACAGGTAACTATAATCAACTGTTCCTTCTTGACGAAGCAGACCAACTAACCTCGGCTGCACAGTCGGCACTGAAGGGTGTTATAGAAAACGCTCAGGGTTATTTCATCCTGACTTGTAACGACCTATCCAAGATAACACCTTGGCTACAATCAAGATGCAACCTCTTTACCTTCAAGCCCATACCTTCTGATGTTATTATAGATAGGCTAAAAGTAATAGCGGCCAAAGAGGGGTGCGATGTATCTGTCGAACATATCAATATGATTGCCGACATACATGAGGGTGACTTGCGTAATTCGATAAACGCACTACAACTAATGAATGGTTTGGATGAGAATACTAGGAACCTAACGTTGTTGAGGATGGCTGATAAACTAGGCCCGAACATGAATCTGTTCCTACGTTCTTGTTTCAGAGACAAGGATATGGAAACCGCACTGTCCTACTTGGAAGGTTACGATGTCAGGAATTCTATTCGCTCTATATTTAGATACTGCGTTGCAGATAGCAGGGCTGCTATCGCCTCAAAAATGAAGGTAATAGAAGCAGCAGTCGTGTCTGAGCGTGACCTGATTTCAGGTGTTGACGAGTCCATTGTAAAGTATAACTTCACAAGGATGTGTATACCCGAATAGGTTATATACAAAAGGAAAAAAGGAGAAAATAACATGACTACTGATATGTTGAATAAAGTTGCTGGAACCGTTGGGGTTGACCCAACACGATTGAAAGATAGGGCTGATGCTGTCCTTGCGGAACAGGGTTCCGCTTGGGCTAACGCAGGGAAGACGGAAGAAGAATGTGGTATTCTTTCTCTCCGTGTCGCTGCTCGTCAGATTGCTAATGAGAATGCATCTCTCAGGAGAAGCGGTGCTAATCTGTACGAGGGTATGTTTGTGCATGTACCAAGACCGAAAGAGTGGGGAAAGATTCTCTATAATAAGATGGATAACCAACTAAAGGGCGTTTCCCCTGAAGCAAGAAAGGCACTTGTCGAAAGTGGCGCTGTTGTTATTTTTGAAGATAACCACGATGGTTCATACACACGATTGGCGCGTGAAGATTTCTTCGGTCAAGCAGAAGCAGAAGTAAATGTTCTGCCAAAAGGAACTAAGCAGTTAGATACTAACACCCATTTCTATGTGGTATGGGATAAGAATAACCCGACCTTCCCATCAGGTGACAGCAACTTCAAGTTCGGCGCACCACGACCACAGGATGAGAGGGAGAGAGTTTCCCTATTCTTCGGAAGAAAGCAAGGCTCGTCTGACGATTGGGCGCCGATTACTATTAAGGGAAGTGGAAAGGCGGCTGATTCTCAGTTCCCTACCTTCATCCCCGGAACCATAGGCATCAAACCATCAAGGGATGGTATGACTGGATATCTAAATGCTAGAGTATCTGAGTTTACTGAGGATGAGAATCTAACATCTCTTTTCTCGGCACCTCCGAATGAATTGATGAAGGGTTATCTGCCTGAAGATTACCTTGACTCACTGGCAAGCATGGAAGATTATTACGCTAAGAATAACGGTGGCCCCGGATGGTGGGACCGATTTGTAGCAGTGACTACTGAGGTAATACACATCGACCCACGCGACAACGGTGGCTACGTCATGGTCTGTGCTGACACTGATATGATGTCTATGGCTGACCCGGTTGATGTCTATGTCCCTGCTCAACATGAGCATCTAGTTGACTTCGCGGTTGGCTCCAAGGTTCTAATCACCGGACAGGTATGGAAGACGCGAGATGATGAGATGAGACTATCCACTAACGGATGGTGGGCTTTCGATAAGATTGCACCTATGGCAACCACACCTGATTCATCTGAAGACGACGGCGGGTGGGACGCTTGAGCGGTTGGGGGTCAAATGCCCCCGCCGCCAAGTCGGTGGCGCAGCCAGCACCAAGCGAAACCTACGGAGAAGACTACTACCGTAATAGATTTTTGAACAACCGTTCACAATCAGTCCCTATGAGGATGGCACTTGTCGGTTGGGAGAACACTGCCAAGACAGGGAGCGCCTTGTCTTTCTGTGACCTTAATAAAAAAGTGGTAATCTTCGATGTCGATAACAGTGCGAAGTCAACTGTTGACCACATCTATGGAGGTAATGACAACATCATCGTCCTTCCACTTCATGATGAGACAGACGATTCAATCTTCAATGAAGACAACAGTGTAAACTATACTGCTCTGATAGACAAAACAAATTGGCTTATTAGTATTGTAGCAGATGAGATAAAGGAAAACCCTGATGCTTACGATGCTGTTATCTTTGATGGTGGGTCAACGTATCTCAAGTGGTGTGAATTCGCAATGACAGATTGGCTACAGAACAGGTCAAGGAATCCTGTCAATGTGGATGACGGTGAGAGATTCAACCAAGCAGAGTGGAGAGTCAGAAACAAACTTTTCCGTAATACTATTAGCAGAGTCCACAGTCTCCCTGTGGCTAAGGCGTTCTTCAACTTTCACCTTAAGCCTATCCAACAATATATGGACGATGGCACAGGAAAGAAAGTGCTGATGAATGTCGGTGAAAGACCTGAGTGGGATAAGGGTACTATGAGGTACTTCTCGCAGCAGATATTCCTATCTCGCTACATGAAGAAGGCTGATACCGCTGCCGGTGTCAAGGGCGATAGAAGCCTTGACGATGGAGAGTGGGTTGTGCGCGGTACTGTTGAGGAAATGAAGGGTAAAAACATGGAGCATATAGGACAGACCTACGACATATTGAGAGTCAAGGGCGGCAAGGTAACATGGTCAGGATTCCCATTCGGGTGGGATGACTGATGCCATCTATGATGAAATGCGAAAGAGATGATTTGATAAATCTTCTAAAGAAGACGCAGAGACAACAGGTTGTATCGGGGAAGAAGCAGAATCAAGTTGCTTCATGTATTCTTAAGACTAAAGATAAGAGAGCGGTAACTACTTCCATAGTAAAAGATGGGGTAACTTCACTCTCAAGATTCTCCATACCAGTCGAAGTGTGCGATGGGAATATACCCATTTCAAACATTGACGATATGCTGGGTGTTTTGTCGATGCATGGGCAGCAGATTTCTCTGTCATTTTATTCTCCTGACAAGGTGAAAGTGACTTCCAGAACCAAGCAGACCACGATAAAATCTAATCTAAAGTCCCTTGCCTTCCCTCACAATCCAGAAACTTTGTCTGAATGGGTGGGCAATTCTGAGGATAAGGCTAGTAAATTTATCTTAGGGGAAAAGATATCTTACAAGACAAACGACGGTAGTATCATCGAACCGTTCTATGTTCTAAATGTTAGTGCTAATGTTCTTTACGAGGCTTTGAGATGCGACGGTATCAATTCACAGAAACTAAACAAATACACCTTTACTCTTAATGGTGATGGTGTGTGCGTTGAAGTCGGTAGTGAGTTGAAGGGAAAGACTTCGACTCTCCTTTCAGGAGAACCCGTCACATCAGATACAGTTTGTGTCGTCAACGGTGGTCTTGAGAACACTCTCAAGTTGGTGGATGGTGATATACTACTATCCTTCATCTCTATAGGTGGTGTACCATCACTGGCGATAAGTTTAGGTAATGAGGATTTCTTATTCCAAGCAGGTAACAGGGGGTATTCACAATGAAAAAATTAGAAACCTATGGTGAAATGAAATTGAACACACTAGATGTTGGTAAATACTATGCCGAATGGGATGATGTATATGGTTTTGAATACACTGCTACTGTTATTGTTAAGAGAAAAGAAAGAGTTGGTCTATACCGAGATAAGGATTGGTTGAGTGACGCTTACACCAAGCAGGGAATGACCATGCAGACTATAGCAGATATGTTTGGTATCACACCTATGGCAGTGTATAAATGGTTGAGGAAATTTGACATACCTACTAGAAAGCGTGGGCGTGTGAAGGAATGATAGTTGAGAATGTTCGGGGACGGAAAGTAGTTGTCCGTCACCGAGATTCCAACTTGAAGAGAAAGGAGACAGTGATTAATGATTATTGGCCTTACTTTTTTGTAAGGAGTCAAGATTCACAAATGATACAGAACTGTGTCAAGAAAGAGCATGGATTCAAGGGCGTTTATGGGGAGTCCTTGACCAAGATTGTAGTAGCACACCCGAATGATGTTTATCAATTAAGGAAAGAATATTCCCATATTGAAACATGGGAAGGTAATATCCCATTCATCAACAGGGTTCTCGCTGATTACACCAACGATAACGGACCCTTCAAGAATTACGAGCATAGGGTTTGGTATCTTGATTGTGAGTGGCACCCTGAGACTAATAAAATGAGGGTTATAGTTGTATATGACTCATTCACCGATAAGGAATACGTTTGGGTTATTGATGAGAATCACGGAGATTCTACCTTAAATGAATACGGTGATTATACATACGAGACACCGGCAAAGATTTTCAATACAGAAAAAGATATGCTAAATCATTTCGTCAATCACATGCAGAGACAAGACCCCGACATAATAACCGGATGGTATGTTGTTGGTGCTGATATCAAAACCTTGGTTGAGAGGATGAGGGCCACAGGCGTCGATGCAAATAAGATGTCCCCATTCAATAGATTGAGTTACAGGTACGGCGATTGGGAACAGCCGATAAAGGGTAGGAACTGTATAGATTTGATGCTAGGATTCTCTAAACTGTGGGAGTTGAAGAACGGTAAACTTCCCTCGTACAAGTTGGGTGATGTAGCACAAGATGTGCTGGGCGAAACCAAGGTGGAGTTGCCTGACGGCCACGACACTTACTACACTGATAGACCGCTTTATGTCCACTACTGTAGGCAAGATGTCAGGTTGCTACCTAGACTCAATAAGACTGTAAACGCACTGGAATACTACACTGCTTTGCAGCATCTTGTCCAATGCAGTGTAAAATCTACACCGTTCATAACCAAGATGTTCACATGCCTAACTCTTACCGATAAAGAATATGAGGGAAGAATACCTACATCCCCACAATTCAAGAAGGTGAATTATGATGGTGCCGACATCATGAAACCTGAACCGGGTATATACGATAACGTGGGTATATTCGATGTCAAAGCGATGTATCATAGTAATGCCTCCCTGCACAATATATCTTGGGACACACTCTCTCCTGAAGGGGAGGATTGTGGTAATGGCACACGATTCAGTCAGGGTGACAAGGGACTCTTGGTTAGGCAAATGGATAACATGACTAACCTTAGAAACAAGTTCAAGGAACTCATGAAAAATGACCCTGATAGTTACGATAGATGGGACACCATGCAGTATGCCTGTAAGTCCCTAGTCGCATCTATGTATGGTGTTGCTGGTGATGCCAAATACGGCATGTATCACCCCGAAGTAGCAGCCGCTATAACATACACATCCCGCGCTACTCTAGGTAGACTGAAAGACCTTGCCAATGAGTCTGGAATGAAGGTGATTTACGGCCACACAGACAGCGTATTCTGCATAGTTGATACCCCACAAGTAGGTGTTGATGGTATCGCTGCAATCAACGCTGAAATGGCTCCTATAGAGGTGGAGTTTGAGAAGTGGTGCAGCCGTATGATAATCATGGCTAAGAACAGATACGCTGGCATGGTCACATGGAGCGATGGAAGCACACATGAACCCAAGAGTTATTTTAAGGGTATAGAACTTAAGCAATCTCGTATGCCTCCGGTTATGAAAAACGTCATGAGCGACGTTATAGAGGGTATTCTGTGTGGTAAAGACAGCGACTATGTTGAGAAGTCAGTGTGTGATATAATCACAAGCGTAGTCAACCAAACTATAGAGCCTATAGATGTCTGCATGAAGGGTAAATTAGACAGGGATTTGTCCAAGTACAAGGTACTTTCCGGCCCCTCTGCTGGTGCAGATTGGGCCAACAAACATATCGGTAAAAATTATAGAGAAGGGTCGTATTTCTTAGTGACATTGAATAATCAAGGTAAGTATGTAGCATTCGATGACCCGTCAGAGATAGATGGAGTAGAGAATATAGGATATACACTAATGGCTGAGAGGTTTATCATTAAGAAAATAGAGCCTTATTTCAATATCATGAATTGGAGTATGAGAAAGATAAACAACACACTCAATGGAATTACGTTGACGGAATGGCTATAAGGAAACGGGAATAGGTGATATTATGTTGGCTACAAACGAGCAGGTTTCCGCGTCTTCTTATAGACCCGGAGAGAGCGATATATTAAGAATCAGTAAATCCTCTCTAATGACATTCCAGAAGTGTCCCCGCCAGTTCTATTGGAACTACGTTGCTGATATACCTAGAGCGCCACCCACAGATGCTATGATTCGCGGTAGCCATATCCACACTATAATGGAAGAAGGTCTTGTCGGTGGTGTTACTGCTATGTATGACAAGTCCGATGAACTAGGCTACTCTGATGATGTAGGGGTGTTTGCTCTTTCTGAGTTGCTTCATGGTATTGCGCGTGGTTTAGGCGATTTAGATGTGGTCGAGTGTGAAGTAAAGCATCAGATATTTGAAAAGTATAACGATAATAAAATAGTCTGGGTTGCTATAATAGACGGTGTTCTTCGTCACCCTGATGGCGGTCTGATATTGGTTGAGTTGAAGACAGGCAACATGAATTCAGGTAAACTAGGAAGGACTAGGAAGGAATTGGCTTTCTATCGCAGGGTGTTGAATATGCACCCTAAGTATGAGGCTGAGACAGTTTCACATTTCTTGTATGTCAGCCCTGATTACGTCGTCCCTGACATATATTCACAAGACAGATTGTTCGATGAGTTGAATAAGAAAGGGAAGAAGATGTGGGTCGGTTCTGAGTACGGAGTTGCTATCATGGAACCCACAACGATAAGGAGCCATAATGCTTTTCTCAAGTCTTTGGATAAGAGCATACTTCAATTAACAGAAGGTGAATATCCTATGAAGTGGAATGATTATTTCTGCCCTACTTGGTGTGATTATAACTTGGCTTGTGAAGAAGAATTATCGGGGTTCTCAGCCCCTTTGTTTTAGAGGTGATATTGTATGGATGTATGTGCAAAATGTGAAGCGAATGAATGGACGAATGTTGAAGATAGGTTTGTGGTGACAGGGGAAGAAGGGTCTAGTCCTGTTCAAGTAAAGATAGCAACCTGTGAGATGTGCGGTCACATGCAGCGATTTGATTAATTATGCCTATTTATTTCCCAAGGGAGATTGGTCTTAGGCGTAGTCCTTGTTCCTCTATCAATGAATATAAGGACTATATTACAAAGGTAAATGGCAAGTCTTCTTGTTACACATCTCTATATCATTACGAGAGAACCGACCCTTCCCGCCCTTGGAAGATGGATGTATCTTCTGTCGTAATAGATAGAGCGTGGTGGGATTTCGATATAACTGAAGACACTACATTCGATGATGTCAAGAGGGATGTTCATTCACTCGTATCTAAATTACAGGGGGATGTACGTTTGGTTGCTACGGGTAGGGGGTTTCATGTCCATCAGTTTTTGAAGAAGCCTCTTTACGGTACAGGTATGAGTAATCATTTAGATAGATATCAAAGGATTATGGCTAATGGCTCTAAGACTCTTGATGGGGTAGCCAACCCTGCTAAACTAACACGAATACCCGACACATATAACCCTAAAAGAAAAAGATGGGCCGTCAATGTGGACGTATCATCGTTTATGAAAGACCCTATGAGTTACAAGATACCAAAGCAACCATGCCCCAAGTTAAAGGAATTGGACCCATTCATAGGCTCACACCCAAATGGTACATTTGACTTGATTAAGTGGGTTAGTGACAACCCTCTCAAGGTGGAGCAAGTAACACGCTCTTATGATGGTGACATAGGAGCATCATCTTCTGTACCCCTACCACCATGTCTTGAACAAAAGATAAGGGAAGAAAACCCAAGGCATTTCACCCGTCTATTCTTGGCTACGCATCTTGCAGAAAACCTACGATGGTTCGCAGACCCATCGACTTTGACACACGAACAACTTCGGGACATAGAAGAACAAATTATATCTTTTATATCCCCTCTTAAATGGCGCGATTATAACGAAAATATTAGCAGAAAACATATTAAGTCAGTTGTCAGGTATGGCAATTCCATATCCTGTTCCAAGATACAATCCAATGGTTTGTGTGTGGGGTCATGTTGGCGGGACGATGGTACAAGGAGAAATTGACATGATGGTTGTAGGTACGATTAAGACTTGCTTTTGTGGATGGACTGGTGAAGTAGGGGTATTGATGAGAAATGGTCAGCCTGTATGCCCGTCTTGTCTCAGGGTTTTGTCCGTTATGAGATGCGAAGGTTGCTCTGATTAGACCCTTTATTAACACACCAAGATAACGGAGTGTTATGCTTATAGTTGATGACCGCGAGAACGAAGTTGTCATAAATAAAATACTCATGAAAATGGGTGACTCCGAGCAATCCCCCACCGGAAAGGCCAAGGTAAAGAGATTGAGAGCCGCTGATTATATCATAGGCTCAAGAGGAATAGAAGCCAAGGAGATAAATGACTTATACCGCTCAATATATGGTATGGGTAGGTCGAGAACTATAGTTGACCAACTAAGAGACTTGGATGAGAACTTCGATGAGCCTATGTTGGTGGTGTATGGCACTACCCTGAAGCCTTATGTAAGAGGTAAGATGACTAGAAAAGATTACGCTATAGAAATAGCGCGTATGAAGCACACTATATTAAATTTTAAGTTAAGTTTTTATCAAAGATTTCCTAGAATAAGATAC
>Ga0181380_1000260_pt1 | contig 24579 bp, 44 predicted proteins | sample 3SPOviralmetaG_FD_130116 | JGI IMG/M metagenome (GOLD analysis project Ga0181380, IMG submission 130116) | Marine viral communities from the oligotrophic San Pedro Time Series (SPOT) site, San Pedro Channel, CA, USA - 3 SPOT_SRF_2009-08-19 | ecosystem: Environmental > Aquatic > Marine > Strait... | reverse complement strand
AGCCCCATTTGAACGTCTGTCCTGTGATGTGAACCCCCTCATTTCTTAGGGGTATCCTTCTTGCGAAATATTCTTTCCCACTTCTTTTCCCACTCTTTTTGGGAAATACCTATTCTCGGCTTGTCGCCTTTACCTGCACCATTGGGTTTTTTGTATATACTTTTTTCTACCATTTAACTCTGTTAGACCAATACGCTGCTGACATTTTACCTCTAGCTATATTCTTGCGATGTCTAGCTTTAAATGACCTGCGTCTTGCTTTTTGCGCTTTACTCTTTGGCTTCTTACCAGCACCACTTACACCTTGTTGTCCAAAACGAATTAGTCTAATCTTACTACCAGACTTCGCTAGTACAGCGTGTGATTTTTTAGGGTGGCTGGGCGTTCGCTTAGGTTTATTATATCCCCTGAATCGTTGCCCTCTATAGGTAATTGCCATTATTTCTTTTTACCCTTTTTCTTCTTTTTTGGGCGTCCTACTTTTTTTCCGTATGTTCCTTTACCACTTGGCATAATTATCTCCTCTTTTTTGCAGTCTTAGCAGCTGCTTTAAATTGTTTTAATGTTGGTGCATATTTACTTTTTTTACTACGCATTCTTTCGACTTTCTTTGCACCACTAGCTTTTTGTCTTTTTATTCTTTTACGCTTTGCGTGTATATTTGCGTATAATCCTTTTCTAGCCATTACTTCCTCTTTTTCAATTTTTCTTTTGGACAAACTTTAAGATAATCTACTCGATTTTCTGCTAACGTATATCCTTTGTGTAACCCACAATAAGTTAAATCTCCTCGCTTAGCAGCAAACGGACATTTTTTTTGGACAAACGAGCAATAGTCGAACATCTTTACTTATCGATGTCTAATTCGTCGTATAATTTCCTATCTGTCATTGTACTTTTAGTATTTATGACAAGCATTGGCTTAGATGGTAATCTTTCTACGAGAAATTTCTCATCTTCGCATAAACATAATTCTAATGCTTCATCGGACATCTTGTGTTCGACTTCAAATACTTCATCGCACTCTAAACATCTATAATCATATCTCGGCATACGTCTAATTTACTGGTAAATATTAATAAAATACCACCAATTTCTTGGATTGGTCGTCTAGTAAAAAACCTCTACAAAATAGAAGATGCAAAATCTCTATAACTTCAGCAATATTAGTCGTTTACAGGAATATTTTAAAACATTGATTATTAAATATAAGGTATTAAATTATTACTATTTAATCCTAGCAAGTTAGTCGTTTACGGTTACTTTGCAAGGGTATCTAATACCTTACCCCTCCCCTTCTGAATCCACCCTACACCCCCCTAGATGAGATTCAATCTCAATACAGGCTAAATAAACCGACTGGTCGGTCTGCTTTGTTAAATTACTTGACATTGTGCTTTAGTTGTTGTATGGAAGTTGGGGTGAGGTTGTACAATGCTAAAACTAACCCTAAAAACAAATAATTTAACTCGACAAATAAAATAACTTGACAAATTAGTTGACATTACGGTTGATAAGCTGTAGACTCTGGAAGATTTAGATTTTAGATATTTGAAAATTGAGTAGACAAACCAAGCCCCGACGGACTGGGGCGAGGCAAAAGTAGTTCCTCTAAGTCGAGGGACGGCAGTTAAACAACGCGAAATAGAAAGAGGTCGAAAGCCCTTCTGTGAGCCGACGGTTTTAAATCTCTCAATGAAGTTCTTTGATAATTGGAAATCATTAACTCCCCTTACAAGTGGTTAAGGGGGCTTTGTTTGTCAGTAGGCGTCAGATAGTTGTATCAGCTGAAAATCAGACAAACCCCCATAAAATTTGTTTTAACGCCGTCAGCGTCCAATTAGACGCCTTCAACGGTTAACTAATACAACCCTAACAAAGGAGAAATACAATGAGAATGACACTAACAGAAACCTCTTTTATCAGAATGATAAATGAATACTTTCCAAGTCGTAAAAATTACTTTTCATATAATGGACTTCAAGCAATGTTCGAAGATATCCAAGAATATGAAGACGCGACAGGAGAACAAAGAGAGTTCGATTATATAGAATTATGTGGAATATATGACGAGTTTGACAGTCTAAAAGACTTACAAAGTCAGCATAATTTTAAAAGCCTAAAAGCTGAGAATCGTGTTATTGAGTTTGACAACTGGACTGACAGAAACACGGGAGAATATTTACGAACCCCGAACAAGTCTTTTCTAGTCATTTGCAACTAAAAAAGTCCCTCTTTCATTAGAGGGCAAACTTTAACAACCCAACAAGGAGAAATACAATGACAAAAACACAATTATTTTGTGCTAATATCTTATTCAGGGCTTTAGGCGTTTACGCTGTAGTAGTTCTTGGATTTGGTGGATATTATTTTTGCTACGGAATCAATATTGCAAGACAATTACCGACGATTGGCGAGGGCTATTTTATATTTGGTACCGAATTAATCGCTTTGGCTTGTTTTGGTGCTTTAATCAGCATAGCAGGTTCTAGTGTAACAGAATATATATCTAAATAGTCAAAAGTCCCGTTAAGCCCTATTTTAAAGCGTTTAACGGGCAAGTTTTTTATTAACCAACAAGAAAGAGAGTAAAAATGAAAAAATACAAAGTAACACTTTCAATTCCTATTGACTTCGATATGGATAGCGTTATGCAGAACTTCGAGGAAATCCAAGAAGTAGAAGCTGACAGTTATGACGACGCAATAGAACAAGCCAAAGAGGAATTTAAAGCTAACTTAGACGCCGATTATATTTATGACGTTATATTTGACGACATAAAAATGAACGGTTTAGTATACTTGGACAGCGATTATGAGCCAGATTTTGACGAAGAAGGTTATTATTTTGCTGAACAAGTTCAGCCCAAAAAAGTCCAAACCCTGACCTAGATATTTAATATTTGTCAGTTGGGGTTGACAAAGTCCCCGTATAGTTAGAACTCTATAATAAGTGAAACGCCTATACGGGGCAAGATTTAATTAACCAATTAGGAACGAGTCAATAATGTAAAAGTTTATAGGTAAGACGGCGAAAGCACATAAAAACAAGTCTGCTCACTATAACGCATTTGGATTGACACAATAAACGCCCCGATTAAGTTCGGGGCGACCTACAAGATTTTTAACCCTAACAAAAGGAGAATAAAATGACATATAAGTATAGTGCCATTAGCTCACATACAGAAATTCCCCAAGAAACACCAACCTGCAAATGCAGTATGTGTGGAGAGGAAATATCTAGTTTTTTTGTGGGCTGGACAATGAACGAATATCAAGACGACGACCGAGTTTGCGAAGAATGGGATTGTTGGAAAGAGTTCGCCACCTACAACGAATCTTCAATACCTTTTGAAGATTATGTAGAAAATCCAGAAGATGTAAGTCGAGAAGATTGGGACGAAGCTGTTTCGCAATGGCTTTGGAATCAATACGATATAGTTAAATCTACTAAATGGAAATAATACAATAGAATTAACGCCCTCAAATCTGGGGGCGTTTCTAATGCTCGATTCGAGCAAACACCCCAAACCCCGAAAAACCAAATAAAGGAGAATACAATGAACGAAATACAGAGATACGTAGGAAATCTTAACGATTTTCTTGTTTCAACTGACGACTTACACGACGGAACACAACATATTTTTAGGTTTCCTAATGACTTAGGAGCTAGTGTTGTTTCCCACTCGGACAGTTACGGAGGAACGAATTTCTGGGAATTAGCAGTTGTAAGTTTTAGAAACCCCCGATTCTCAAATCTTCAAGGAGATAGAGATTGGGATATTGCATACGATACACCAATAACGTCTGACGTTCTTGGGTGGCTAACCCCTAGACAAGTTGCTTCCACGCTTCGCCGAATCAATCGACTAGATTGACTAATCAAAAAACCCTAGTGTTTTACAAGACGCTAGGGTTTCCAAAGCTCAACCCAGAGCAAACACCCCAAACCCCAATCTGAATCCAAATCCAATATTGAACTACTTGACGACTTACCCCCTCCCCTCCCCCACCAATAGGGGTCTATCCATTTTGGATTAGATAGCAGGAAAACAAGGGCGCTTAAAACAGCCTGTCAGTATATCTAAGGTCTGATACTTTTTATATTTGAGAGTTGATACTTTTTATTATATAAGAAAATAGGGGAAAAAATTCCCCTATTTAACCTAACAAAGAAAGGAAAGGGTATGAAAGACCCTTTGAATTACTGAGGTAAAATTAATGCTATATCAAAATAAAAACAATGTTTATTATTTAGGTGTTGACACTTATGTAAAACTATTGTTAGATTGTGTTGAATTACTAAACTTAATGAAGAATAAAAATACAAATTATATTATTAGTTGGGAAAAAAGAGGAAATCCTATTAAATATATTCCTGTTTTGCTTAGCAAGTTTGCTACAAGCAATATAAACAAAGCTAATAATTATTATAGAGGTGGCTATATCTTATTCATATACCCTTATCAGTTAAATCAAATCGTAGTTACCTCTATAAATTTATTATAAAAAAAAGGAAAAAGAAATGGCGCACGAAAGCGTAGATAACTTAATAAGTCGTATTGAATCTAATCCAAATATTGATTCAGAGAAAAGAATCATAATCAAAGACTTGGCACAATATAACGACCCAGATAATTATTATTATATATATGAAACTTCATACACTAGCGACGGAAACCTTATATTGGAGATAGTACCGAAGAACTCGCACTACGGGAAGAAAGCAGAGAACTGGATTGAAGTTGTTTGTGATGAGTGTGAACACGACGTAGAAACACAAAAAATGTATGATGACAATATATGTGATGACTGTTTTTATAATTTAGACAACGAGGAGGAAAAATGAATACTTTCAAATTTGTAAGTAAAAGAACTAAGATTGTATCAGAGAGAGAGGTAAGTAGTTCGGATTTAAGATATTGCAAAAATGAAAAATGCCGAAAGTTTATTAACCCTAATGAGTTGGGTATTATAATGGATTTCTCACGCTACAAAACAAGGAAATATTGTAATAAAAGTTGTGCTTGTTCACAAAGAAATAAAAGAGTTGAATATAAGCAAGAGTGGAAAGATAAGCAAAGTAGCACTCTTATAGAAATGCACGAATTGTTAGGAACTTACTATATCCCAGAAAATCAGAAACTAACTTACAATCAATATAAGAGAGCAGTTAGGAGTGCAAGTCAAAGAACATTAAAGCGATTAGACAGAGCATTATACAATAGGTATGTAGCCAATGCGTGGAATCCAGACAATCCTAATCAGAACGACTTGACTATAGAACATAAGATTGCAGTAAGACAATGTTATAATTGTGGAATCAGCATTAAACAAGCAAGTAATATTAATAATTTAGAAGTAATAACAATGAAACAAAACTGGGAGAACAGGGAAAAATGAAAGTAGTATCTGCAGTAAGAACAAGAGTTAGAGGTGTGAGTGTTGGAATAACTAAAGATGATAAGGTAATTGCGTTCTATTCAAAAGATTACGATAATAGAGGTAATGTAAAAGGCAAGTATTCAAATATGCAATTTATTCGTGGCATAGATGCATTTTATTTATCTTATGGCAATTATGATAAACAAACTTTAAATAAACTTGGATACTCTTCAAATGATTTAATTAAAGTAAATAATTTTCTTAACAAGATGGAGGAAAAGTGAAAGAGTACACAGATAAACAGATTAATTCTATGATACTACACTTGCGACTTAACAATGTTGCAGAGATGTATTATATAGAGAATGAGGACGGGAGCAGTAGGAACTTTTTTGATTATCGCACCTCGACGCATTTAACACGAGAGCAAGTTATTTCACTTGCGCTTGAAACTAAATGGGAGCAAAAATGAATAATACAAACGATTGGTATATGGTTGATTTATGGTTAAAGGAAAATCAACGACCTGTTAGTTGGTTGGCAACTAAACTTGATGTATCTAGGCAAATAGTCTATATATGGAAAGATAAAGGCGCTATACCAGAGGGCAGAAAACTAGCAATATGTTATGTTACAGGACAGACCTATGAACAGCTCTTTTGATGAGTGGTTTATATTAATAGCTTTTATAATCATATTCATAAGGGGACTTATGGAGTTAGGAGAAAATGTAAATGAGTGAAATTAGAACAATAAGCATAAAAGGGAAAGAGTATGTTCCTGTAGATGAAAGACTTAGGGTTTTTCATAGGGATTTTAACGGACACTTAGAAACTGAGCTAATAGCAATAGATACTTGCGTTGACCAATTAACAGGTAAGCAATGCGAGAGATATGTTGTTAGAGCTAAAGTATATCCCTATAGCTTAGAAATGGACGCAGATGATACCACTAGAGGTATTGCGTTTACTGGATTAGGTGTAGAGCTGTCTAGTCAAGGATTTATCAACAAGACAAGTGCTTTAGAAAACTGTGAAACAAGTGCAGTAGGTAGAGCATTAGGTATGTTAGGCATTGGTATTGATTACGGTGTTGCGTCGGCACAAGAAGTAATGAACGCAGTTAAATCGCAAGATATGGCTATGGCTAGAAGCACAGACTATACTAGAGTAGACGGAAAGGTAAAAATGGCTTTTGATTACAAGTTAATTACTAACGAACAACAGACCGATTACAAGAGATTTAGAAGTGAGGGTATGTTAAAAGCCGACCTGTTTAAAATGGAAGAAAGAATAGACAAGATGTTAGGAGATTACAATGGAGGAGTTTAGTAACGCAATGGACTCTGCTACAATAATGCTATTGGTCTTTTCAGTTTTTGCTTTTTTTCACTTCAAGATACACTTGGTAGTATATCATTTTATTAGAATAGCTATCAATGGATAATAGTTTTATAAAACTATACAGAAAAATCCAAGATAATTGGATATGGGATAATCCACTTTACTTAAAGTGTTGGATTGATATGTTGATGAGGGCTAGTATAAAGTCCTCATCAGCTTTAATTAACAATCAAATTGTAAATATTAGTCGTGGAGAGATTATATTTTCACAAAGAAACTTCTGTAAGAGAAACAATATGACTAGACAGCAGTTGCGCACTTTTTTAAAGAAGTTGCAAAAAACAAATATGATTAGGTCAAAAACTAACCCAGAGCTAACCCACCTTATTCTCGTCGGTTACTCTACCTACAATGATTCAAAACTAACCCAGAGCCAACCCACTCCTAACCCTATTATAAGAAAGAAAGAAAGTAAGAATAAAGAAGTAAACAAAGACTTCGAGTTATTTTGGAATGCATATCCAAAGAAAATAGGAAAGAAAAAAGTAGAGGATAAGTTTAACTCTATTGATTTTCCTATTGATAAAATTTTAAAGAATATAGAATTACAAAAGCAGTCGGAACAATGGCAGACACAACAATACATACCTAATCCAGAAACCTATCTAAACCAAGAAAGGTGGGAAGATGAAGTTGTATTGGAAGCAAAGCCAGAAGAACCAATTTATATATACGAGTGTAAGATTTGCAATAAAGTAAAAGACAAGTCGCCATATAGAGATATGTATATATCTTGTTGCGACAAACAAACACAACCAAGAAAGGAATACAAATGAATAGTAAGGATTGGGAAATCGTAAAAAAAAGAATAGATGAGTATGACAAAGCAAATGCTTGGGAACACTTAGATAAGTTTGATAATTCACACGAGTGTGAAAACGAACAAGAAGGGAACGCAGATGAGCAAAGTAAATAATAGTAAAGAGTTGCAAGACAACAAGGAAAGAGATTTATATTTTTCTTTCTTTGAGGAACTAAATAGAGTCCATAGTATGTATAGAAAAGCAATAAAGTTGTCAAAAGATATATCTATAAAAAGATATACACAGAAAGAATATAGGGCTTTTGTTGACCAGATTGTAATGGAGTGCATAGCACTATCAGAAATAGAAAGGGACGAGAAATGACCAAGATGTCAGAATTATCAAGGCAAACAGAACAAGACAACATAGCATACATTAATAGTCTGTGCGATGACGACAAGGAATTATTGTCTACTTGCTGTGGAGCAGGAGGATTAGGTAATATTCACGAGTTTGACGGAGAGCATTATGGTTTATGTGCTAGTTGTAAAGAGCATTGCGACTTTGAGTATGAGGATTTATAATGTCTAGTAAAAGTCTAAAACCAAAAATAGATACATCGTGGGATATAAATGTTGAGGGTAAATTGAATTGTAATAATATTATTTTCCATACTAATAAATATCAACGAATAGTGTCAAAACTTAAAAAATATAATGATTTCATAAAAAAACCAAAGGGGTAAAATGAGAGAACAAAAAAATAACTACGAGAGTAAAGAAAGAACTAAGCAAAGCTATCTTATGACTAAAACAGCAGATGAATTGTCTAAAGATAAGAAATGGCATAGCTTTGTTCAAGAGTGCATAGATGAACACGGATATAGTTGGCATTACCACGCAAGACAACAACCATTTGGCAGGTATGTAAAGATGAATTATTCAAAAACTAGGAGAACAAAATGAAACCACGCAGCGCAAAAGCAAAAGGAAGGAACTTCCAGAACAAAGTTAGGCAAATGATTATAGACGCATTAGATATAAATGAGTTAGATATAAAGACAGCAGTAATGGGAGAGAGTGGTATGGATATAAAGCTATCTAGCGCTGCTAGAGATAAGTTTGGTTATGCTGTAGAGTGTAAAAAAGTAGAGAAAATTAATATCTGGAAGTGCTACGAACAAGCTACTGAAAATTCAGAGGACTTAGAGCCATTGCTAATATTCTCCAGAAATAATTCTAAAGTATTAGTTTGCTTTGAATTTAAGCATTTATTAGATTTGGTTAATCAAAGTAACGGATTTAGGAGATTGACTAAATGAAAATTAATGAAGATGGTTATATTTTATCGTGTCCAAGTTGTGATAGTAAAGACTTAATAAAAAAGTCTAGACAAAAGAATTATGACGGCAGTTACAAGCAACGCTATATGTGTAAGAATTGTGGGGTCAGAACAGTAAATCCTCAATTATTAGACGCAGATATAGTTAGGTCTAATATTCAATTAGCAAAGCAAAAGCAATCAGCACAAGATGTAAACAGAATTGAAAGAAAATCATTTAGAGAACACGCCAGATACGAAAATGCAGTTACTAATCTATTATTTAACATACACGAATTATTGCAAAAGCGTAATTTTTCAAAACAAAAGTTTAAGAAAGTTAAGCAGGGGAAATCTGTGGGTGTTCTTCAAATATCTGATACACATTTTAACGAACTTGTTTCCTTACCTCATAATTCCTACGATTTTAAGATTGCTGCAAGGCGTTTAAAACACTATGTAACTAAAGCCAAACGTATATTTAAGACATATGATATTCACAACGTATTCATTGCTATTACAGGCGACTTGATTAATTCTGATAGACGTTTAGATGAAATGCTTAATATGTCTGTTAATCGTTCACAAGCAGTATTCCTAGCAGTAGATTTACTACAACAGGTAATTCACGACATTGGAGAAGATTATGCAGTTAGTGTGGCTTGTGTTACAGGTAACGAAAGTAGATTAAAACAAGAGTGGGGTTGGACAGACTTTATGGCTAGTGATAACTACGACTTTGTTATCTTTGAAATGCTACGCAGTATGTTCTTAACAAGTAATGTTAATTTCATACAAGATGACCCAAGTGAAGTAGTGGTCAATGTTGCAGGACAAAACTTATTATTATTACACGGAAACGGAAGTTTCACAACACAGTATGAAAAAAGTGTTAATCAGATTAAAGGAAGATTTTCTGGTAGAGGTGTGCAAATAGATTATATTATATCTGGGCATATACACTCTGCAAGAATTGGAGATATCGCTAGTAGAAGTAGTTCATTAGTTGGTGCTAATGAGTATAGCGAAAAAGGATTAAATCTATCTGGACGAGCAAGTCAGAATATTTATATTTTCCACGAAGATAAAAATATAGACGCTATGAAAATAGATTTACAATATGTTGGAGAAGATAGTTATGACATTGACGAGAGATTGGAAAGTTATAATGCTAAATCCTCTAACAAGTTAAAACCAAAGAAAACCATATTTGAGGTAACAATATGATACTTAAACTAAACAATGAAGAAGAACAGGTTCTGAAGTTTATGTTTAAAGATGAACGTATTAACGACTTACCACCTGCGATTAAAGACGTTGCTCTGGAAATTAAAAGAGTTGTCCATAATCCAAACAAGGTAGGTATAAAAGAATACACCGTTCACGCTTTAAATCCTGCTTGGAAAAATTGTGAAAATTGCGATGAATAAACATTAGATGAAACTAATCGGTTTATATCGTTACGTTTATAACGTAGTAGTATCGTTGTGTCTTAAATGTAAAAACAAAGGACAGGAAATGTATTATAATACAACAAACGAAACAGGTGTGCAATTAAAAGCAAACCTAGAAAAAGCTAATAATCAAACGCATTTGACATTAGCAGTTTTCCAAACATATCCAAATGACTATTTATCAGCGCAAGAAGTTTGGACATTTTTAATGGATAACGAATCAATAGAAGAACATACACCCTTAACATCTATCCGTAGAGCTATTACTGATTTAACTAATAAAGAAAAACTTGTTAAAACAGATAAAAAGGTTGTGGGTAGTGCAGGAAGAAGAACATATACTTGGAGGTTAAAGTAATGGAAAAGAAATCGTATGAACATAAAGAGAATAACGGGTCAATGTTTCCCAACGATAAAGGCGATAATAAAAAAAGACCAGACTATAAAGGCAGTATTAATATAGACGGAACTTTGTATAATATATCTGCTTGGAAAAATGAAGCAAAATCTGGAAAGAAGTATCTTGGGCTTGTAGTTCAACTACCTGTTGTAAAAGAGCAAGAAGTGCCACAGCAGCAGTTTGAAGAAAAAGACCTACCATTTTAAACTTTAGGGTGGACTGGTTATTTTCCGTATGATATATTAACATAAATAATAACGCTAATTTCCACCCTAATAAATTGGGGTAATTGTATTATAAACACAAAACTTAAAAGGAGATATTCTAACTTTGTTAAATAGTTAATTATTCTTTAATGAGAAATTGTGCGAATACTTGGCTTGGCAGCATTACCCCATAAACATAAAGGAATTAAATGAAAAATAACGATAAGATATTATGTATGATTAAACAGCGATTAGATGTTGGCGCTGCTAAGTATGGCGAACAAGTACCAATAGATGGCTCTAGGGATAATTTAAAGGAAAGTATTGAAGAAGTTCTGGATTTATGCGTCTATTTAGCTGGAGTTATGCTAGAATTACACGAAAAATATAAAGACGCTGAATAACGCTTTATTTACGGGCTTTATGCCACTTTGTTTGTTTTTGCTTACGACAACCTATCATCATCAATTTAAATCGAATCTTGAGGTATTCTAACGAGAAAAATTTCTTATAATTGTTCTTCAATTTCAATCTCTACCGAATAAACGTTATAAGCTGTTTCTGATACAGGTAATTCATTATTTACAAACCTAACTTCAAATCCGTTAGTGCTAAATCCGTCTTCACTATAAAAAAAAGAGTTAAGTTGTCCTTTGGCTAAATCAAACAAAGCTACCAATTTATTTTTATTTGCTTCGCTTAAATTTTCATATACAAGTTTTCTTGATTTTCTTGCAGTAGTATAATTAGCTACCGAAAAAGTTGTGCCACCTAAAGTTTTTCTTGAAACAACTCCATCGTAAGATTTTGAAAGGTCTGTTCCTATCTGAGGATTTTGGCTAGGAGAATATGTTGCATTGTTTGCTCCTGCTGCAGATGTTCCGAATTTTACTGATGTAATTGCCATAATTTAATTTACCTATTTTTATATCTCTCTCAAAGTTACTTTTAAACTTCCTGCTGCTCTAGTTATGCTTGTTACTATAAACTTGCTTCCAGAGTTACCACTAAACGTTCCTCCGAACATTGGCAATACAGCAGATACAGAAGATTCAAACTGACAGAAATCTCCTACTTCCATACCATAAAAGTAATTACTTCCCACCAAAGAGCTTTCTGGGTTTAATAATTCTATATTAGCTATTAACTTTGGAACTCCGTTTATATATCTATAGTAATTAGCAAAACCATCATTTCTGTTTCCAGAGCCAGTATTAGTAGCCCCTATAGCGCCTATAAGTATATCTAGTTTATTCGTTGCTATATTTTCATTAGTTAATATATTGTAATTTGTTCTAATAGAGTTTGTTGTATCTTCAGACGTCTGTTCTTTTAAATGTTTTTCATTGATTGGACTGCGTTGATATTTTATTATTCTCTTTGTAATTAATTTATCTACAGGTGTTACACCTAAAGAAAAAGAGCTTATATCGGAAAGTCCTATCTTATGGTCGGCTGTAATTGTTCCGTTAGGAATATAAATATATTGTGGCGTTTCGTCCGAAGTTCTAAATCTGAATGCAAACCCACCTTCAAATTGACATTTTTCTAATAACTTATTTACGTCCACTTCTTTTGTTGTCCAGTATTCGCACTTCCAAGAACTTCTAGCAGTAACTAAATCTGCATAGTTTGACGTGTTGGCTAACGGAGTTTCTGAACTTCCTCCCCTACCAGTAAACCTAGATAATAAATCTCTGTGCATATCAACCATATTAGTTACCGTTCCACTAGAAAAAGATTTATCGAATCCATCTCCTCCACAATATAGCTGTTTTATTCCAGTAACAGCCGATTGATGTTCGAGTGGATTTGATTCTGTGTCAGCAGTTCCTTCGTCTATTATTTCTGCTGTTGCTATAATTTGTATGTCTTTTATCTTAACTGTCATAGAGGAAGATTCTGCATTGTGCATATTAATGCTTTTAAAAAATAAAGCTATTTCAAAACTTGCTGGTGCATTACCATCTGATTTTGAATAATCGGCAAGAAAGTTAAAAGTGTGTGTGTAAGAGCCGTTTGCGTCTTTAGCATCATCGCTTTCAGTTTCTGGCGTAACATCTCCATCAAATGTTCCTATACATTGAGCTGAAACTTCATATAAATCTTGACTGCTTGAACCACCAAACCCGTTAGTATAATCTGCTACATCGTAAGATATAAAAACAGAATAAGCAGTAACTTTATGCTCCTCTTTTGTTGTGGAGAATTTTATTTTATAAAAATCTTGCGCATCTTTATTAGAATTGTTGGCAGCAGAAGTAACCCTGTGTTTAACTTGAAAAAAACTAGAAGTGCTTATATCTACGGCATTAGACAAAGGTTTTAATTCTTCTAACAAAAATGGGTCTAAGTGAACATTGTCGCTATCTATAATTTCCGAAGTGGAAAGAGTTTTAGGTCTATATCTGTATGTTCTTTTAAGATTTAACTCTGACTGCATAACATTTCTATTAGTGTCATTAGTAGCACCTTCGTAATCATCATAAGATGTTATATTGTTAGTGTTACCTAATTGTTCTATTGGAGCAAATATTGGGTAATCATCTAAATTCCTAAAAGCGTCTTTAACTGGATAATGTAAAAACTCATTAGTAAGAGCTTTATGTACTAAACAATTATATTTTCCATCAGCTAAACTGTCTACCTCTACAGGAAACATTTTAACATCAGCATCTGCATCTACTGGGTTAGCGAAAGAACTAGCAGTAGAAGCTACCGTTTTTTTATAATCTCCATACACTACTGGAAAATAGTTACCAGAAGCAGATTGGTATTGTGGTATTTTAATAAAATCTATTGGGGTAGCAGACGCTATAACTATAGTTACTTCCTGCTTATCATTTACCTTTATATCTTTTACCCTTCCTGTGAATATTTTTAAATAATCTCCTGAGCTAATAGAACCAACTTTTGAATAAACCACTACTTGATGATTCATATAGAATCGTGTTCCGTTAAATATTTCTGCTGACAATTTAGCACTATGGTTAGATAGAGTGCCGTTGGTACAAGTAATAGTCATATTACCAGTTTTAGCTGTACCTTTTTCAAGGTCTATGGATTCTCTAATGGTGGGTTTGTTTATAATAAAAGAGTTGTATTTTGTATCTCCACTACCAACTTCTTCTGTCCCTAGTCTAATATACTGAGTATCTACAGAGCCGTTTGTATAAGTGTTGTTTCTTATTTCAAATAACCAAGATTCTTGAAATGCGCCCCCTTGAAGCGCTGTCTTGTAATTACTTTCTAACGTTAAAGCCATTATGCAAGATTTCTACCCAAGCTATTTTCTAGCTGTGGAATTAACGTATCTCTTACAAATTCTTCTGTCCCTAATATGTTTCCATTTAAGTTAATAACAACTCCAGAAGCACTACCTCCACCTCTTACGTTTGGAGAGCCTAAAGGAGTAACCGTTACACGTTCTCGCATCTGTGGATTATCTCCAACTTTAATATACTGTGGACTACCTGCTATAAAATCTGTTCCTAAAGCTGCAGACTTAGCAGAATCTATCTGAGATTTAAACTGCGCAACTTTAGTCATACCAGCAGCAAAAGCACTAAATGCTTTTCCGTATTCCCTGTTTGCCATAAATTCAGTAAATGCCAATATCATATTACCTATAGCTAGGGCTTGTCGCATTTTTAATAAACCTATAGTTACTTCTTTGTTGCCTTTACTAAATTGCATAGCTGCTGCCGACAGGTCATCAAATCCTTTGATAGTGTCAGTATGTTCTTCTTTAAACTTAACCATTCCCTCTACCATCTTTTGCAAAGGAGTTTTATCGTCTGGCAAAGGAATACCTGCTTCTTCTGCGTACAATCTTATTTGCTCTCTAAAATTTTTAATGAAATCGATAGTTTCTTGATTTTCGTTAAAAGATATTTTTCCACTAAATATTCTTTCTAAAATATCTGCAAACGGCGACACATCTTTCATTTCTCCCGTTTCTCCTAAATCTCCAAATGAAGTTGCCATAGCAGAAGCAATATGTTCAATCATAGGCGTTCCTTCAAAAACACTATTTATTTCTTCGGGCGTTAAAATGGAATCTTCTAATAATTTATTAAGATGTCGTCTTAGGTTTGTTATAGGAACATTACCAGCGTCGTTGGTAAATTCAAAAAGTTTTTCATCAAACTTTCCTCCAAATTTACTAAAGCCGAAAGCCCCACTAGATTTCATAATATTTTCAATATTAATTTCAGGTAAATCAGTTTCCATCTGTTTTACGAAGTCATCAAAAAAGGTGCTTGGAGTTCCTTGTAACTCTCTAAGAGATTCGTTAAGCTCGTTTATTGCGTTGCCAGGATTCTTTAAAATAGAATCTCCAAAAGCTATTACTCTAGCTTCGTTTTCTTTATTAAAGAACTTTCTTAAATCTAAATCATCTTCAGCAAAACCTATTTCTTTCATTATTGTTAATATTTTGCTGTCTAATGCAGTTTCTAATAAATTAATTCCAGCAATAGCTCCTCTGCTTTCTTGGGAAATATTGGAAAAAAATTCATTAAATCTACTTTTTTCTGTGTCGTTAACAGTTTCTATTGCAGCAGTTCCTAAGTCAACTATACTTTTTATAAAAGGAGCAAGTTTACCTCCACCCGATTCCATCAAATCTCCAAAAGCAGAAGTAAGTCTTTTGAAAGACATACTTGTAGAATCTACATTTTCAGCAGTTCCTCCAAATTGGAGTTCTAATTCTTTTAATATTATAGATTGTGCTTTTGCAACTTCATTGCTTTTTACAAACTGTTTAATCATAGCTTTTTGCGTGTCAGTAAACTGAATACCAACTCTACTCAAAGCAGAAACCCCTAGCTTGGGGTCGTTTAATGCTTTACCTACCTGAATTGCTGTTTGTTGTAAGTCTTGTCCCAACGCTACGGATATATCCAAAATAGCTTTAGTAGCATCTTTAAATACATCTCCTTTAATTTGGGTAAAAGTTAAAAGAACTCCCTGCATAGACAGAATAGTTTCATCTCCAATACCTGTAAGTTTTTGCATTTGAGAAGCTAGTCCTTGTAGTTCTCTCGAAGATACTTTAGCAGCTCCCTTGGTTGACCTTAGAGTAGAATTAAGTTTAGCTACAGCATCTTCTTGTTGCATAAATGCTCTAACACTAGCCCCAAAAGTTCTATTAATTAAATTAAAACCAAAAGTAAGAACAAGTAATTGACTTCTTAACGTAGCAAGACTCAATCTCATCTTACCTGCTTTTCCTGTCAATCTAGTGAAAGATAGTCCTAGCGCATTAGTTCTTTTGCCTAATTTTTTTTCTGCTTTAGAAAGTCGTTTAGTTACATCTTCTAGTTTCTTTTGGGCAGTAGCTGCCTTAGTAAATGCTCTTGCTAACTCTTTATCTCCAGTTGCTTCGAACTTAATTTGTACTTTTAAATCTGTTGCTTTAGCCATCTTTACTCTTTTTGTATTGTTTCGATTGAATATAATTTAACATTTTTTCTACAATATTGCACTTATCAATCCATTTTTTTGGGTGTTTTCCAAAAGAACCTTCGTATGGAGGTACTCCCATCTTTTTACAGTAGATATATCTTTGTATATCTCTTTGTATATGTTTGTCTAAAAAATGGTTTTGGCAAGTAAAAAAAGGTATATGTGATTTTACAGCTTCGTGTAAATGGAATTTCTTTGAGCTTGTTTTATTATGTTCATCTACTTCTTCTTTTAGAAGTTTTACAACATACCAAACGTCCTCCATAGATGTAAAGGTGTGAATGCTGTTATTCTCTTTAAGAGGTAACTTAGCTTTATATGGAATGGTAGAATATTGACAACCCTCACACCAATCATCTATCAATAGGTTTAGTTCGAGTGAGAGGGTTTCTATTCCCCCAAGCTATTAAATTCCTGAATAGCTACTTGGAGTTCTGCTCTATCTTCTATAGATAAAGACTTTATAAATTTATCGTCGCATTTCTCTACACCAGCTCTAATCCATTTTGTGCTTAAAGCGAATTGGTTTTTTAAGATTGCTTCTTTTCCGTTCATATCAAATTGTACGGAGTCCATACAGTTATCAAATTCATCTACGGACATTTCTTTGAGGGTGGCTTTTTTACCACTCTTGAGTGTTAGTTTTTTCATTGTGTTCCTTGTTTATGATTATGAAACAGTATTAGTTGCTTTAATTGAAAAGAACTTATTGGTTCCAGTAGCGTCTGCAACTGCTTTTTGTGAAATACTTAAAAACATTGCTTCCTCCTCTGAGAAAGTTACATCTGTCATAAGAGTGTGGTCTATATCTATACCAAATTTATTTGTACCAGACGCCATTTGTAAATCTACGTCTACGTGTCCAGCATCATCTGCTATTGATTGTCCTTCGAATGATTCAATAAGAGCTTTAGTGTTACCGTCGTATTTTACTACAGTATCTAGTGTAGATATTACTTCTGGTAATGCTCTTTGAATTACTTCATAATTTCCTGAAGCGTCAAAACCCATAAATTGAACATCGTTTTCAAGATTAAGACTAAATGATTTCATTACACAGTCAGCAACACCTGCTACTTTTGTTGTGCTAAAATCACTCATAAAATAATTATTGTTAAAATGCGCAGTTGACCCAAAAGTTGGAGCTGACGCAGGAGATAAATCTGGAATACAACCAGTTTTAAAAGTACCAGACATTTTAATTCTTCCTGATTCTTCGCCTATATCCCCACTAACGGTTAGAGATGTTAATACACACCCCTTAAATACCATACAATAATCTTCATCTACTGGGTTATCTATAACAACAGTAAATGTTAAGGTATTGTTTGCGTGTGAAGTTGTTGCGCCTATTTCAATAGCGCTTGGCTCATAATTGTTTGTTAATTCAAACAAATCATCTCCAGAGCTACCTGCTCCACTAACGTCTTGCGTAAGATTTTCAAGTAAAATAGGTAAGATAGTGCTGTCAGCTATTCCAGAAAACCCAATCTCTTTAACGGTAAGTTTATTTGATGTAAGTGTATCTACCTGCTTCAAGGTTCTTCCAGCTCCGTGTCTTACATCTACAACTTGCAATGGGTTTAAAGTCGGCATTTCTATCGAGTCGACATTAATTAAATTCATTGAACTTACAACAGCAGTACCTGCTACTGCTTCTTTTATAATTCCCAGTTGAAAACTTTTCGGGGAAACCGATGTTTTGCTAATAGCCATTTTACTTTACCTCTTTTTTAATTTTTGTTTTAACTTCTTCTAAATATTTTTTTGCCATTTCAGGCACTTTTTTTAACTCAACTGCATTTTTTGCGTTAAGTTCATACCAGTCAGAAGTTTCTAATCCTAAGAAACTTGGTCGCCTAGGCATTTTACCGTCTTTTAATTTATATGTTTTAGCCATAATTAATTCCTTACAATATAAAAAGAACCAGTCGAAGTTACAAAGAAATTATTATTAGAAGTAGCAAATCTTATAAATTTCTCGTGAACTTCTTCATAGAGGACAGGAACGTTGATTTTAGCGACAAGGATATTACTTAAATCTGTTTCATCTACGTCGTGTTCTATTGTTGGTTGCCCTGCATAGAAGTAAGGTATATCCCCTCCAGTTCTATTATTTATCAATACAGTTACTATTCTAGTAACGTCTTTATACATTTGGTCTAATGCTTTCTCATCTTTTCTATTAGTTCTTAAATAGTAAGTCATTTCTATGTCATACAAATTAATATAAGAACGAGTTCTCTTGTCTTGCAATGTTTGGGAGTTAGGAAAAATACGCAAAGATTTTGTGCCAATATCTTTAAATGCAGAATCAAAATAAGTAGGTAAAGCTCCTTTAAACTCTGCTCGAATCTTATCTCTTAACGGAGTTAATACCTTGTCGTATGTTATGTTATTGTAGGAGATAGCCATTATCTTACCTTACTTACCTCTATATTAAATAGTGCTTTTCTAAAACCTTTTTCATCTTCGTCATAAACTATTGACACAATCTGTATATCATATAAATCTATTGCTTCTAATAAACTATATAGTATTTCTTCAATCCTACTTACTTGTGAAAAAAAATGCTTTAAACTTAAATCTGTTCTTTTCCTATCTAAGTGATAATAATTTAAATCAAGATTGTATCTTTCTGGTATTGCCCTAATCATAGTTTCGTCTGAAAAAGAATTTTCTCCAGTTATAGTCATAAAATGATTTCCACGAAATTTAAAATCTGGAGTTCGGAATATAGGAAGCGCAGCTGAAAATTCATTTTTAATGGCATCTTGTATCCCTTCCTCTACGCTTACTTTCCAAGCATTAGTAAAAGAAACTGCCATTGTTAAACCTTATAGAATTGCTTAAAGTCTTTTCTACTCATTCTAACAGAACGAATAGCAGGATTATCTGTTTCCTCGTATAGTCCCATTACTTCTACTTCCCACTCATCATCTTGTGTTGCAGTAGAGTTATCTGCTGACCCTTGAAACCTTATTTGTAATCCACCTGCTAATTCTTGATAATCTCCGTTAATAAGTTCAGTTTGGATAATTAGATTGTTTTTTAATCCGTCTGTATCTTTGCCATAAACTGAATATTTAGCAGTTCCAATAGCACCACCAGTAGTTACTATTACTTTTAACCTGTCGTAACTTCCACGATAATTTCCTCTAGTGTCTACAATATTAATATTTCCAGACACGGATATTTTTCTTACGATACCTTTAGAAGCATCTCCAGTATTCTGAAATGATAGCTTAGCTTTACCACTATTTAAATCTTCTATATGTAACTGAGCTTCATCAAATAATGCTTCTGCTATTTCACTTGTAGGGTCTTTACCCTTAACTAAAAAGTATGCAGCGACTAATCCTGTTAGTCGCCTAATAAGATAGTCGTATGTTCCATCTTTTAATAAAAATTGTTCTCTTGGTAATGTAGCGTCTAGTTTAGAGTCAACATAATTACTAGCGTCTTTCATTACTCGGGTTTTTAATGTTGCAAAATCTTCCCCAGATTCCATTAATAAATCATCTGGATTGGAAGCGTCGTTATAATAATATACTGCGTCAGTTGCAGAATCATAAAACCATTCATCGTTTGCATTGACAGCAGATAGAGATGATTGTGCTGCGCCTAAATCTTTTCCGTCAACAAATAGTTGTGTTACTAATCCAGAGTCGTGAGCTACATACCTAGTTCCAGAATCTACTATCCAGCCATAAACAGGTTTCTTAGTATCGAACTCGTCTAAGTTAGGAAATACGTCTTTTAAATCTCGTGATGATATGTATGTAGGCATTTATGCTCCTTTAGCTCTTTTGTACCACCCATACCAAAATTTTTCTTGGGTAGGGTTGTCTGAAATTAGCAAAGAATAGAATAAAATTCTATAACTAATAAATCTATCTGACTCTAATCTAGTAGCAGCAGAGATAGTAGCAGCACCAATAAGTCCATCTTCTTTAATAGCAAAGCTATTCTTATTGTTACACGCCTTCTGTAGTATCTTAACGGCTCTTGATTGCCCTGTGTTGACTACGCAGTCAAAATAAGCATATTGTAGCTCTAAGGGCAGTTTATACGCCTTAGATGGAATCCAGTAATCTTTGTAGTATATATCTCTGGCTTGTTCTTTGGTAAGGTTTTTGATGTCTAGGTGGGGATAAAATCTTTTAGTGATACCATATTTGGTTTCCCCACCCTTATCATCTTTGTCATTGACATATCCTCCTTCGTGCTGGAGGACAATTTCTATGATTTCATTAAAAGTCATTATGCCGACTTCTTGGTTTTTTCGAAGCTCCTCATTCCCCCTAAACCGAGCATTCCAAAAAGGACTGTCGTTAGTGTACTCATATCGAATACTGGTAATTCCATAGGTTTCCCAATAGAAAAGAGTACAAATGTTAAGAAGGGTTGCAATACGAAGTGATAGCATAAAGCGACTCCACAAGTCCAACCCACGAAAGGACGCCAACCACTTTTGAATAGACTGGAAGAACCAGACTCTATCTTGTTGACTTCTATTTGTGCTTTGTTGATTTCTTGGATTAATTGCGCTTTTTCCTCTTTGTCAAGTGTGAATTTATCAACGTGTCCTGCGACTTTATCGATAATCTTCCCAACTACATCAAGTCTAGGCATCTTCTTCTACTTCTTCGAATGAATCATTTAGTTCTTTAGAGAAAGCGTTTTTCGCAGCTTGAAGTTGTTGTGCTTCAAAATTCATACGTCCCATCTTCATATCTAAATCTCTTAAATGATTTACTAATATTTTTTGTTCATCTGATAAGTCAGAAAACGAAACTTCTTTTCCGTTCTCTAATACTATTTTCATTTCTTCTTGTTTCATTTCTTCTGGCATTTTATCTCCTTAGTATATTAACCAATTAAATCCAGTTTTTGCTTCGTATGATTGTATATCATACATATTCAAATATCTGGCTTCAAGGAATATACCAAACTTCTTACTTAATTTCCAACCATAAACTAATCCCAAGTCGTAGTCTATTCCGTTTTCAGCTACATCATAATTAAATGAATAGTCAGACATACCCTTAGTTACTGGATAAGCAGTTGCCCAAAAGTGAAACCAATTATCAGGAGTGTATTTATAATAGTCTGCACCTACTGACATACTTAATTCGTTTTGGTATCCTTTATCTTTTGCCCACTCCTCATTATAATCTCTTACAATTTCTCCATAGACCTGTTTATAAAATTGGTCATCTGTGTTAGCTACAAGTTCACCTTCTGCATTATACCACTTAAAATCAAAGTAGCTATATCCATATTGTGTAAATTGTTCTACAAACTCATCTGAATAACCATAGAAGTATGCAAACTCCCAAAAAGGTGTAGACTCTGTTGTGTCAATTCCTTGTTCTGCCCACCATAGGTCAATAGGTAGGAAGTCTAGGTATGTTGGGTGGCTTCTACCAGCTACACCCATAGAAAGTGCTAAATTACCGAAGTTCTTCTTGTATCGCATATCTAATCCTGCGAACTCTAAATCTTCGTAACCTCTGTAATCGTAATTCGCTTTAACTAAAAAGTTTCTACCTAGATATCGTAACATAAACTCTTGATTAATAAAATCTTCTTCAAACTCGTTATGGTCTGAATACTCTATTACATATTCCCAACCAGTAACTATGTTACCAATAGCAGCGCTTTCATTAATTGGCGCTTCTTTACCTGTGTACCAAACTTCGGGTTTATTCTCATACCCGAATCTTGCTAACTTGCGAATACCGAACGTCATAATAGTATGGTCGTCCAGTTCTTCTTGTAGCTCTTGTAATTGCCCACCAGACACTTGAAATTGCTGTTGCTTGGTAATTGGACTACTTAAGCTGTATGCACCATATATAGTGCTAAATTTAAAAAAGTCTTGTGAATAAAGACTTCCAATTAATAGTGTACCATAAAATAATTTTTTAAACCATCTTGCTAAATATATCATTGGAATTTCCTTAGTTGTATTTCATCAATTTCATCTTTGATTTCCTTGATGATTTTTTGTTTATCTAAATTAAAACTTAATCCTGCTTCAAATCTTTTTACTTCTTTTCCATACTCGAACATAATTATAGTAGGAACAGATACTATCTTCCATTCATTTGCGATAATCGCACCATATTCCTTGTCATCTATACTTGCATTAAACCATACACAATTATTTAAGCCATTCAAATCTAACGATGCACTAAAGTTCCAATCTGCATTTACTTGGACTATGATACATTCGTCTTGACTCAATAATTGAATCTGCTGTAAATCTTTTAAACTACTTTGAGCATATAAAGGCGATAGCCATAAACAGATACCAACCAAATATGTAAAACCATATAATCGATTCATCTCTATACCTCACTTTTGCATCATCATACGTTCAATATTCTTAACGTCTTGACGCATTTCTTTTTGTTCTTCTTTCATCTCTCCCACATCTTTCTGTGTTTCAATGATTGTATTTCTAATCATCTGGTCTTTTAAGTCGTACTCCGTTCTACTCACTTCGGGTTCAGGAAGCTCTTTTGCTTCCTGAATATCAGCTTGTAGAGTAAACCAAACACCAGTAACTAATACTAGCGTAGTTCCTAATGAGATTAGCGTTTCTACGCTTAATGTCATTTTACTATCTTTGCTTACTTCCATCGGACTATCCCTTTATTTTCTTGTATTCAACAATATCTGCTTTAAGTTCAGTTACTCTTGCTTCTGCATTTACTAATTGTGCTTCTGCTTGTGAAATTGCTTCATCTGCTGTTCTTACTTCAATATTATCTACCACAGATACATCTTTACCTGCTTCATCTTTCATTGAACGAAGATGTTTAATTTCAACCATTTTAACTGCACTTGCTGACTCTACTGCTTTTTCTGCTATTTTCTTAGCCATTGTATTCTCCTATTTCGGTTACTGTTCATCTATATATACTAGCTTTTCGCCAGTAAGTTCTTCTACTAATCTTGCCAATTTCATCATATCGACATTAACTTTTTTTAATTTACCCTCTGGTGTATGTCTGGTAGAATGATATGCAAACGCCATATCTTCTGATGCTCCATCAGGTATTAATTCAAAATTGTGTGGTGAAATAGTTGTGGTATTTCCCAATTCATCTAATACTTTTAACTCTCCACCATCGTTAAACATAAATGCTGTATTTGCAACAGCACTTGGATTTGTTCCATTGTCTGCAAATTTTAAATTTCTTTGTGAGTCTATTCTCAATGCTTCAGAATTATTAGTTACAAACAACATATCATTAGTAACAACTTGAAGTCTATTGTAATTATCTGTGGAATTACTATCTTGTATTACGATAGCAGCACTTGCATCTGTGCTTGTAAACTTAGCAACATTATCAAGGGGTGTAGATACATCTAAAGCTAAGTAACCTGAAGCACAATTAATATCTACTGCTGTTCCAGTAGCACTATCAATTCTAACAGTTCCTCTTGCATTAGGGTCTTCGTCATCTACATATAAAGCATAATCTCCAGCTCCTCTTGCTTCGTCTGCATTAACAAACAATCCGTGATTTGCATTTCCTGAAGTATCTATTTCAAATGTATGTGCAGTATCTCCACCATTCGGTCCAACTTTAATACCACCTGATGAGTTTATTCTCATTCTTTCAGAAGTATTGGTAGAAAAAGTCATAGCATCATTAGAGTGTTCATATTGAATCATACCTCTCCAAGAATCATTAGCACCTCTACCATCTGCAAAAGATATTATTCCTACACCTGAAGTGCTATCAGAATAAATCATTGCACCAGTATATCCAGAAACATTTGGTCCACCGATAATAACTTGATGTCCTGAATTAGCAATAGCACCACTACCTGAAGTTCCAAATTCTGCAATAGCTGCACTACCATTAGAAGTTGTTGTATATTCTACTTGTAACTTAGAATCGGGTGATGAAGTTCCTATACCGACATTACCATTATTATCAATAACTGTAGTAGAATATGCATTAGATGAATTTTTAGTAATAAATCTCATTGTTGTTCCAGCACCACTACCTACATTAGCTACAAAATCTGCATACCTCATGTATTGATTGCTACTACCACCAACAGCATAATAATGATTTAAGATTAATCCAGCTGGTGATGAAGTAGTATAAGTACGAACTGCTGCAGAAGCACCTTCTGTATCTGCAACCACAAATTGATTTCCTGAATTACTATT
>Ga0181380_1000259_pt1 | contig 24592 bp, 26 predicted proteins | sample 3SPOviralmetaG_FD_130116 | JGI IMG/M metagenome (GOLD analysis project Ga0181380, IMG submission 130116) | Marine viral communities from the oligotrophic San Pedro Time Series (SPOT) site, San Pedro Channel, CA, USA - 3 SPOT_SRF_2009-08-19 | ecosystem: Environmental > Aquatic > Marine > Strait... | reverse complement strand
TTAAACGAAAAGGGACGCCGAGTAGCAAAGAACGGGGGAGAGGATCGATCTCTCAACCTAGCGGACAAAGTACAAGTGAGGGAAAAGTTTTCAACACCAAGAGCAAGTCAAGCAAGCAAACCGGTGAACAAGAAAGCACCGTCAGTAGCGAGTGGATCTCATGGCTCTACTTTAGAGATGGATGTTGGGGAACGGAATCCGGAATTGATTGGTCAAAGACTCAATCCGGAATGGGTAACCAGACTCATGGGATTTCCAGATGGTTGGCTGAACTTGGACAAATAAACTCTTGGGGTGTAGATAGCTCTTGGGAAGATCAAATAAGTCGAGTAGCAGAAAGAAAAGATAACGATATAGATAGACTAAAAGCTTTAGGTAATGGTGTAGTTCCTCAATTTATGGAATTGACAGGTCGTCTAATAGTTAAGTCATTGATTGAAGATACTTTAGTTTTTGATCCAGAAATTACTAAGGTAAATCGTCTTCCGTAAGAGGTCGATACTCATAATCAGACTCGAAATGATTATCATAGTCCCACTTACTTAATTTCTTAAGCGCTAAGTAGACTTCTTTAAAAGAATATCCTATTAAAAATCCAAGTATATAATCCATAGCTTATAAATATACCATTGTTTACGATTATTAGCATCTTTTAAATGTTAACTTTTTGTTAACTTGTAGTCGACTACAATCTTTAAAAGCCCATAAACACTAGCTATTAAATTTTATGCGTCACACGCTACAAATCGTGACAAATTGTGACAATAACGCGCTAGAGTAGAGTAGATAAGAGTAGAATAGAGTATAGTAGAATAGAGTAGAATAGAATCATGGGAGGAAGTAATGAAAATAATGGTATCTTTTGAGATAACTGAAGATTACATTGTAGAAGCTGATAATGAAACAGAAGCAATAAAAAAAGTACAAAGAATATTTGATTTTAAACAAAGTTCTCAAAAGGATCTTCTTTTGCAAGAAAAAGTAGACTATTATTGTGATATAGAAAAAAAATATACAGAGATAGAAGGTACAAATGAGTGATCCGTTAATTGACTATAAAATAACTTTTGAAGTCACAGCGAAAAACTCAGATGACGCTTTGCAAACATTGTGGGATATGTTTTTAGCAGAAAAAGATTATATACCACCAACCATATCACCTGTAAAAAATGAGGATTACGAAGCTTTGACAGGAATAAAAGCAGAAGGGACAATCTAATGGCTAATATACCAAACTTTCCGCCGGGAACAAAAAGAGAAGACGCTATTGATGAATTAATTACCGATTCAGATCTTAAAGAAGTTGTGTTAAAGCAATTTAATTATATGAGAATCAAAGGTATTAATTTAGTACAAGACGCAGACGATCTTGTAAATTTATATTTAAGTATTTGCAAAAAATTTGAAGAGAAGTAGAATAGTTTTATTATTCAATATTTCGATAAAGCAGCCCTTTGTTGATACGATAAAGAGAGTCGGGAAACCGACTCTTTTTATTTACCCGAAACTAAAATCAAATAGTCTATGATAGTTAGGTCGGCTACTAAACCGACTTCCTCCCATCATCGGCTGTATCTAACGGTACAGCCTTGCCCAAATCTTTATTAATTTTCTTTGCAAGTTTACGACGAGCTTTTCTATTCATCGTAGGTGCGTTTTCTTTTTTAACAATTTTAATTTTTTTCATATTTTAATTTTACCAAGTATCATCTAAGTTGTGTTATTATTAACAAACTATGATACGCAAAATAAATCAAAAGGAGTTCACAGACACAGTACTTAGAGATACTACTACTATCGTAAAGTTTGAAGCTGAGTGGTGTCAACCATGTAAGCAGATCACACCGGCAGTAGAAAGTTTAGCTAAAACTTGGGAAAATAAAGATTGCGAATTTGTTGCAGTTGATATTGACCAAGCACCAAGTATTGCTCAACATTACAGCATTTTTGGTGTACCAACCTTTATAGCTTTTAACAAAGGTTTACCCGTGGCTGAAGTTCGTTCCAATGTGAATATTGGTAATGTAAAAGATAGTTTTGCAAAGCATATTACTTGATATATCTGGTTGCTCTAGGTTTTTAACCCCTTTTGTTAATTGTTTCCCCTAGAGCTACCGGACTTTTTATTTTTTTGTCACACTAATCGTTTAATATAGTAAAATAAAGATATGAGAGAGATAGTACAAACTAAGCGCGATAGCAATTATTTCCAATTTGCAGAAGATACTACTTATGAGCAATGGTTGGAAATAGGACAAAACCTAATGCAAGCAACTCAAAATATTATGTGGTGGCTTGGTGATTGGTGGAACTTTGGAGATCGCAAATATGGTGAGCTTGCAGCACAAGCTTTGAATATGGAAATACCTTACAATACTTTTAGCAAGGCTTCTTATGTTGCTAATAAAATACCTTTAGAAAGAAGAAACCCTGAGTTGTCTTGGACACATCATTCGGAAGTCGCATCTTTAGATTCAGGACTACAACAACAATATTTAGAAAAAGCTATTGACGAAAACTTGTCAGTAAAAGCATTGAGATCAATAATTAAAAAACAAAAAGTTTTAGAAACAATTATAGAAAACGATAATGTTGACTTAGAAGATCTAGGTTTAAATTACAAACCAACAACATTTTGGTCTTTTGGTAATAAGAATGAAATTTATGGATATGACGATGAAAATAAAACTCATCCTCAACTTATAGGAAACTTACTTTATTTTTTTGGTGGTGTTCCTAGTGAAACAAAGCTTGTCGATATGACAGATAAGTATCAAGTAACAAAAGATGTTGCAACCGCTATGGGTTTTCAATGCAAAACATTTGATCAAGATCCACACCCAAAAGCTAGTAAAGTAGTCCAACACGATTTTATTTTTGACAGATACCCTGCAACTATAAGTGATGCCGATGTAACTATTTTTAATAGTTTAGATGCAGAAAACAATTTAGAAGTAGATGTTGAAAGCTATATGTCTGCTGCGATACTTAGTTTAAGTAAAAATCTTGCTTTAAATTCTAAGCTAATAATTATTACAAAAAATTATGAGGATTGTACATTACAAGACTTATTTAGAATTATTGAAAAAACTTTAAATTTTGATCTTGAACAAATTATTGCAGCAAAATCTAAATATTCCGTTACTAAAGACGGCGAACTTAATGCAATAAAAGATAAAGTCCTTGTTAACACAACAGCACATATACTCGTTTTAAACAAAATTTACGAAAATTAGTTGTTAAACTTTACTTGATGGATATGCAAGTAAATAATAAAAGTGGTCGCACAGTAATTGCAGAGTTTCCCGAACTACATGAAGCACAATTAAAAGTTGCAAAAAGCGACGCTCGTTGGAAAATACTATGTGCGGGACGACGATTTGGTAAATCAAGATTAGGTGTTCAATTATGTTTACAAACTGCCTTAGCCGGTAAAAGAGCTTGGTGGGTTGCACCTACATACACAATAGCAAGAGTGGGTTGGCGTGATATTTTAGAGTCAGCCAGATCATTTCCTGAACAAATACAGCCTGAAATATCATTAGTAAATATGGAGGTAAAGTTTCCGGGAGGTGGATCTATTGCAGTTCGTTCAGCAGATACACCACACAGACTTCGTGGTGAGGGTTTGGATTTCTTAGTAATGGACGAAGCAGCATTCGTTAAACCAGATGTGTGGCATCAAGTATTAAGACCTACTCTTACTGAAAGAAAAGGTGGTGCATTATTTATTTCAACACCTATGGGGATGAATAATTGGTTTTATGAATTATGGGAATTTGCAGATAAAAAAGACGATTGGGAAAAATTCCAATTTGCTACATACGATAATCCTTTTATCGATCGAGATGAAGTAGAAAATGCAAGAGATGAAGTAGGGTCAATAGTCTATGCGCAAGAATACTTAGCAGAGTTTGTAGAAGCAGGACAAGGTATGTTACAACCTGATTGGCTTAGATACTTTAAAGAAAAAAATGGTAGATTTTTTGCTAGCGGGGAAACTGTAGAATTGTACGATTGTTCTAGGTTTTGTACTGTTGACTTAGCTACCTCAATACAAAAAGGTGCTGACTATACAGTTATAGCAAGTTTCGCCATAACACCTATGGGTAAAATATTGTTACTTGATGTTGATAGGCAGAGAATGGAAGCACCAGACATAATACCCCGAATAAGACAAAAAATGGCAGAATATGATTTACAATGGGTAGGAATGGAACGAGCAGGTTTCCAGCTTTCGCTTATTCAATTTGCGAAACGGGATGGTCTTGCTGTTAAAGAGTTGCGTGCTGACAAAGATAAAGTTTCAAGAGCTTTACCTTTAGCTGCAAGGATGGAAAGCGGAGATCTGTACTTAAGACAGGGCGCTACTTGGTTGCCCGAAGTAGAAAGAGAATTAATGAGTTTTCCGGTAGGTCATCATGATGACATAGTGGACGCAATAGGGTATGGAGTGATAAGCGCACAGGCCAAGAGGGAATGGACGGCATATTAAATGGCAGAAAAGAAATCTAGGGTGCAAAGAGCAGTTGAATTTTTAAATGCACCAACTAAAAGACAAGAACAAAAATATAGTAATTACAATCAATCATCAAGTTTAGACAGAGCAGTTTATGGGTACAATACCGACTCTGGTTATTGGCCTACAACTTCATTAGATGACATTGGCGACGGATCAAATAACTCAGCAGTTGTCGCCTGTTTAAATGTTCTTGCTACTTCATTTGCAGAGCCAAGACCTTTAGTCTATCAAGATACAGACGCTGGTGACTTTGAATTTGTAAAAGAACATCCGATAGTCAAACTTTTAGAAAGACCAAATCCTTTTACTTCTGGTAACTTGTTAGCACATTACATAGTTACTTCTTTATCAGCTTATGGAGATGCCTACTTATATAAAAACCGTAATCAAGATGGAAATGTGGTAGAGCTTGTACCTCTTATGCCTAACTTGGTAGAGCCAAAAGGTAATGAGGACACTTTGATCACTCATTTCAAATATAGTCCTTATGGTGGACTTGGGGGTAATAGTATAGTCGTTCCAACTAATGATATTGTGCATATCCGAAATGGAATAGACCCTAATAACCATAGGAGAGGTTTTGCTCCATTAAAATCTGTATTAAGAGAAATCTTGGGCGATGAAGCGGCAGGACAGTATGCAGCAGCACTCTTACATAATATGGCTGTACCCGGTGTCATCCTCTCACCCAAAGATGATCAAATGGGCGGTCCTTCGAAAGAAGAGGCTGAGGCGATTTCTGCTATGTACAAACAAAAATTTGGTGGCAAAAATCGTGGCGCACCTATGGTTTTATCCGGTGCAATGAATGTAGAAGTCGTATCTTTTTCACCTGACCAAATGAACTTAGCTGAACTAAGGAAGATCCCTGAAGAAAGAGTTTCAGCAGTTTTAGGTGTCCCCGCAATTCTGGCCGGACTCGGCGCAGGTTTGGACGCAGCTACATACAACAATACCCGTGAATTAAGAGAGTTCTTTACAGAGCAAAAATTAGTACCTTTATGGAAATCGGTAGCTTCAGAATTAACACATCAATTATTAAGAAAAGATTTTAGCTCACAAGAGTTACACATAAAGTACAACTTAGATGATGTCAGGGCTTTATCTCAAGACAAAGACGATGTTTATAAAAGAATGAACACCGCTGTTTCTGGTGGTTGGGTAACAATAGGTGAAGCTAGAAAACAAGCAGGATTAAAAGCAGACGAAACACACGAAGTTTATTTAAGACCTTTGAATATGTTAGAAGTTAGTGCAGACGGTAAAAGACCTGTTCAAGAACAACCAAAAGAAGAAGAGCCAAAAGAAGATCCTATTGTTGAAATAGCTAAACAACTAATTGATAAAGTTTTAACAACCGGTGGAGCTCAAGTAGATAGTCAAAGATCAAGTGTGTTAAAACCAACACCAACAGCTTTAAATGAAGAAAAATATGTTGCTGAGATGCCTAATGGTGCTTGGTGTATTTTAGATCACGATACTAATGATGTTATTAAATGTTATGAAAGTGAATCACAAGCTAATGAAGCTTTAGCTCGTATGAAAAAAGATGAGAAAGCACCTAAAATAACAAACTTTCCAAGATCAGGTGACAATCAATCAATAGCTATAACAAACTCACAACATAAACAATTCCCAGATTATAACTATGTAAAAAACCTAAAAGAAGAATGGCCTGAAATTTGGCGTAGAGCAGGAACAGGCGGTAATCCACCGACTGCGTTTACAGGTAATGATGCATTTAACCGTTGGGGTAAGTATCGTTCCGGCGATAGATCAGGATCTGTCATAAGTTGGGTAAAGCGTAGAGAAAGATTTATGAATCGTCATAAAGGTAATAACAGACTTAATGGAACTATTGCTGTAATGAAGTGGGGTGGCGTAACTAAGTCTGGTGTAAGCTCTATGAAAAAAATTGTAAACGAGTACAAAAAAGTAATTCGTGAAAGAAGAAAAATACAAGAAGTTTTATTGCTAGAAATAGAAGAGAAAGCACTTAGTGATAAAGTTAAAAAAAGTCTTAGAAAAAAAGTTGAAGATCATAATGCAAAAAACCCAAAGCATAGAGCAACACTAAGAATGTTGACTGCTTGTTACAACAGAGGTCTTGCTGCTTATCAAAATAATCCGGGATCAGTAAGAGGTAATGTTGCCGGTCCACAGCAGTGGGCAATGGCCAGAGTGAATGGCCTATTAAGAGCTTTAAGAACAGGTAAGTTTAAAAGAACTGCTTACGATACAGATCTTTTACCTAGTAGCCATCCTTTGAGTTCTAAAAAAGATAGTGCATCTATAATTCAAGAAATTAATGTTTCAACAGAAGAGGCTGATGCTTTAGCACAAGTTGAAATGAACTCCGCAAGAAGTGAAAAAGCAGACTCTGTAAAGATAGGAGATCCTGTTTCTTGGTCAATAAGTAAAGATCCAGACCCACCGTCAACTGTTCACGGAATAGTTACTTCAGTAAATAACGACAAAAATACTGCAACTATGATGGTGTGGGCAATAATTGAAGATGGATCACATAAGAAAACTGATAGGTCAGTTGTACAACCTATATCTAAATTAAGAAAAATAAAAGATTTTAGAAGCTAATTAGCTATTTTCAAAAAATCTAGTATTAGCAACCGGTACATAATCAATACCTCTAGCTTTTAATTTATTTATTAATCTGTCTTGTTCTTCTTGAGGGAGCAATGCTAGCCAATCAGTTATAATTTTATTTCTACTCATATTTTTACTAAATGACATAACATCCATGAATTTTTGAAATTCTTTGTCTGCTCTCGTTGTCTTTATAGTTTCATTTCGTTCTTTAGCCATGATACTAATTTATCTCTTTCCTCGGCACCTCGCTTGAATTTGCGGGCGTCGAATTTACTTGATATATCTATTTTATTACCGTTGCATTTTAAATGTACGGTTTCACCGAAGATTTCTGCTGTACCAGTGCCATCTGATAACACGGTAAGCTGAAAGCTACCGGAAGTTATGTGTAAAGTTGAAATCAACACGACATCTACTTTCATAGGCAAAGTATACCAGAGATATGCAAAATATGAGTTTTTCTAATCGGCTACATTAAATACGCAAACTTTAAAAATAATTAGTTAATATTTAAATAGCGCACTTGGTTTACACAGGAGAAATTTTTTCATGAAAAATGATGAGTATAAAAAAATACAAGTAGAGTTTAAAGAAGGAGAAGATCAAAAAGGGCAAGTCAAAGCTGTCTTCTCTTTATTCAATGACATTGATAGCGACGGTGATGTTGTATTACCACAAGCTATTAAATCAGGTTTTGACCAAGAAAGCGAAACTGTACCTATGGTATGGGCGCATCAATGGGACAAACCTATTGGTAAAGGTCGCATAGTCAAAGACGATGAAAAAGCTGTTTTTGACGGTGAGTTTTTTATGGACACCGAATCTGGTGAAGAAGCATATAAGCTTGTAAAAAATATGGGGAACTTACAACAATGGTCATTTGGTTTTAGAGTAAATGATAGTGAATTTGGAAAGTTTAAAAAAGACGGTAAAGACGAAACAGAAGTTCGTTACCTTAAAGATCTATCCGTTTATGAAGTTAGCCCTGTGTTAGTCGGTGCAAACCAAGAAACATTTACTATGGCTATTAAAAGTCAAGCCGAAGAAGTGGATGAAAAAGGTGTTCTAGGTCACGATAGCATACAAAAAGAAGAGCCTAAAGAAGAAGAACTTGTCGTCGACGACGAAAAGAAAGAAGCTTTAGCAGGAGATCTTTTCTTAACATCAGAAGAAGCTGAAAATAGAGCAAAACAAATGGGTTGCTCTGGATCACATACTCATGAAATGGGTGATGCTACATACTACATGCCTTGTGCAAGTCACGAAGATTATGAAGCCCTTTTGAAAAAACAAAATACATCAATTAGTTATCTAAATGAAATAGCTAACAATATGAAGGAAATTTTAAAATCTATCCCAACAGACGAAGTTTCTATGGAAACTTTAAAAAGCATTAGTGAAAAAATGATTAATGTGTCACAACCGGATAGTGAAGTTTTCGAGGATCGCGCCAGCGTGCAAGGTAAACGATTTTCGGATGAGGTGAAAGATGTGCTTGCTGCATTAAATAATCTCGTAGCTCGAGTTCAATCCATTGGGGAACTTAGAGCAAAGAATGGTAGGAAGTTGGGGGTTTCGGCGACAGAAGCTCTCAGGACAGTACAAGAAAGCGTACAAGACGCTTTTGAGGAAATAGACAAATTCGTAGATGAATTTGGAACGGAGGGAGCATTGGAAAACTCAACAGAAGTTGTTGATGAAGTGCAACAAGAGGAAATAATCGAATCTAACGAAGATCCGGTAACAGAAACTGAGGAAATCGTAGAGGAAACCGAGGATAAACCCGAGGAAGAGCCTGCGGAAGAGCCAGAAGTTGATACCGACGACGAAAGAGAAGATCAAGATCCTGTTGACGAAGCGGAATTACCAACGGAAGAAGTATTAGATACTGAGTTGGACGGTCTTTGGTTGGAAAGTCAAAGAATCGCAACCGAAACAATATTAACCGATATAGAAATAGAAGAAACAACAGAAACTTAGGAGTAAATTATGAGCGAAGTAAATAAAATTCGTGAAGAAATAGCTAAAGAGTCTGCTGAACTTAAAGGTGTTTTCGATACAATCGAAGCACAAGAGGGACCTTCTACACCTGAACAAAAAAATGCAGTCATTGAAAGAAATGGCAAATTAGCAGATTTAAGAGATGATCTTAAAGTTGCTGAAGCAAAGTCTAAATTAGACATTTCAGGCGAAGCAGTAGCAAGCGTACCTACACCATCCGAAGAGTCTAAAGGCTCAAGCTTTGGTGCAGAAGTATTAAAATCAGCAGCTTACAAAGGCTATGTCGAAAATGGTGCTAAGAATATTCAAAGCACAGTGCCTTTTGAAGTTAAGACAAACTTGACAACAACAGGCTACCCACCAGAGTCTTTAAGACAACCGGGTATTTTAGAAACAAGTCTTCGTGATCCTAATGCAGTAATTAGTTTATTCGACCAAATACAAACAGACCAAAATGCGTTTGTATATTTGGAAGAAACAACTTTTACAAACAACGCCGCAGAGGCAGCAGAAGCTGCAGCAGTGGGCGAAGGCGCATTAGCATTCACCGAGAAAACAGCAACAATCTCAAAACTAGGTGTTAACATACCTGTCACAGACGAGTTAATGCAAGATGTTTCTGGTTTAGAGGGATATTTGAACTCAAGACTACAAACAATGATGAGATTAAGACTTGACGGTCAGCTAATAGCAGGAGACGGTACATCACCAAACCTTGAAGGTATCTTAGATGCCGGTAAATCATCTGTAGGCTCAACAGCTTACGGATCTTACTCAGGAGGTCTTGGTAGAATTGGTGCAGTTTATGGAGCAATTACCGATATTAGAGTAAATGCTTTTACTGAGCCAGATGCTATCGTAATCCATCCTAACGATTGGGCACAGATCGTGCTTCAATTAGACGAGGACTTTGCGGGTGACGCAACAGCAGGTTATTCTGCTAAAGCTCCTGTATTCACCACAGCCGGTGGATATGCAGGTGGCGTTGCTAATCAACTTTGGGGACTAAAAGTCGTTCCTACAACTGCAATAGCAGAAGGAACAATCCTAGTTGGTAAGTTCGGCGGTGGAGAAGCAGCTCATGTCGTAATGAGGCAAGGAATTGACATTGCAGTAAGTGATAGTCATGGTGATAACTTTACAAAGAATATCATGGTGATTAGAGCTACTATGAGAGTCGGTTTCCCTGTTTACAGACAAGCCGCTTTCCATAAGATCACAAGCGCTTAATAGCGTTTAGTATTTAGAGTATGGGGGCTATATGCCCCCATATTTTATAGAAAGGTATTTATGAAATACAACAAACCAAAAAAGAAACCATACGGTAAAAAACCTAAAAAAAAGAAATAAGAAAGTAGAATTGATTTATTATGGTAGAAAAATTTATAAAATTGGAAAAAGACTTATGGGTATTAGGCGACGGGTCAATCTTTGAAGGACCTAAAGCTGAACTTCCAAAATCTAACGCTTCTAAAGTGGGTGGCGCAGGAAAAACTTATCCTGAAAGCTACTTGAAAGATATGGGTTGGGGAAAACCTGCAAAGAAAAGTTCCAAGAAAAAAGTAGAAACCAAAGCAGTAAAACCTAAAGAGAACAAATCTAGCAAGTAAGGAGATCTAAATGGCTCTTTGCACAGTTAGTGATGTTGAAAGTATCATTGGGGTCGATCTAAGTACTACACTTGAAAGTACAGTTACAAACTCTTTAATACCTTTTGCTGATCAAATCATCAAAACATACTTAGGTTATGATGTTGAAGCATCTAATCAAACGGAAGTATTGTTTGGTGACAATATAAGAGAATTAAACTTAAAACACATACCCGTAAATTCTATAACCTCAATTACGGAAGATGGTAATACCTTAACAGAAGGTAATGAAAATGATTTTGTCTTTCACTCAAACGGAAGAGTAGAAAGAGTAGGAAATCGTTGGTCAGGTGCTAAACCTAGAAATATAACCGTTGTTTACAATGCCGGTTATTCAACAATTCCTGTAGATATAAAGTTTACAAGTGCAAGAATTTCTGCAAGAATACTATTGTCGAGTATGAACTTGAGTTCTAACGCCGATACAGGCACAGTAGATACTCATTTGAGCGATTCGACGAACGGGGCAAGTATGAATACAGTAGTTGAAGAACGCATAGGTGATTTGCAAGTCCAATACAATGATCCTTTAGCATATTTTGACGGTCCATTACTTAAAGATGGAGATCGTTTACTAATAGCCCCTTATAAAAAACAAGTGTTTGTTTAGTGCTAGATCTAGCAACATACACTTGGCTTATTGGATTTCTAAATTATCACGGTTTGCTCCACGCACACCTTAACGAGTACACGAGAAAGAATGTTGAGCAAGAAGTGTTCATAAATCAACAATTCAATGAAATCGTTAGAGGTGAAAAGTGGACTATAAACAGGAATCTTTAGGTAATTTACTCCGGCTACAAGAATTATGGTGGCAGGTTGATGCAAATTGCGTAGACGAAGACGCCGATCTATTCTTTCCAGACAGAGGCGCTAGCACTCGTAAAGCAAAAGAATTATGTAATACCTGTAAAGCACAAGAACATTGTTTAGAATATTCAATAGTGAATAATGAAAAGTTCGGTATATGGGGTGGACTGTCGGAGCGTGAGCGTCGAAAAATAAGAAAAGAACGAGGACTTACGAGAAAGAGAAAAGATGCCAAGTAGAAAAGTACCTAATGTGGAAGCAGCTTACGAGCTGTTTAAAGAAGATCCACACAAACCCTTAAGTGATTGGGCTAGAGAATGGGACTGCTCACACGAAAGAGTTAGGCAACTTAGAGAACAAGCAGGATTTGATCCTATTTCTGCAATCGATCACGAAGTAGCAATAACAATTATTGACAGAATTAGAGATGGTAAATACAAGCTTACTGTTAGAGCCTTATACGATGACCTGCCAATAGGCTTAGAAAAGTTTATGACTTGGATGAAAGAAGATCCCGCAATTTGGTTAGGAGTTTTAGAAGCACAACAATATGCAAAAGCTAAAGAGTGGAATCCAGACACAAAACAATGTAGGAAATGTGCTGAAGTATTAGATATAAAACAATTTTCTCGTTCACAAAAATATAAAGATGGACGACAAAAAGTTTGTAAGTTATGCAAAAGAACGCCAAGTGATAGAGTTTTAAGAATACAAATGCAAAAAGAAGCTATGGACGCCCTCCGGGAAAAACTTAAAAACCAAGACATTTAAACTAAAGTGATTGTATGTCTTACAATTACAACAACCTTTTAAAAGAAGATATAACTATTGAATCTATTTCCTCAAATACTGTTGATGATAGAGGGTTACAAAATTCATCTTGGTCAACCTCAACCACAACAAAAGGTAGGATAGTTTTAAACAACAGCTCAGAAGATGAAGAGCAAACAGAATTATTAGTAGATCAACTCGAGTTGTATATTCCCGCAAGTGTATCAGTCACAAGCAATAATAGAGTTAATGTTAGTTCTCAGTACTATGACATTTTAGGAATTGAAGAGAGAAAAAATAGATATGGTAAATCACTAATAAAAATCCTTACAATACGCAAGAGTCAATAATGGCTAGGTATGACAAACAGTTTAGAGATATTTTTTACAAAACCTCTGTTGGCGCAGGTGACATAATATCTTTAGATGTTTTATCACGAACTTTAAGACCTATAAGGAGTAATGCTTTACACTTTGCTCGTATTAACGCTGACTTTAAATCTTTAACGCCGAGAGGTCAAGGACCTATGATGCGTATACAAAGGCGTGTCGCCGGTCGTATAGCAGGACGAATTGGTCAAACTTTAATACCACAGACTATGGGACCTGTAAGTCGTATTGCTAACCGTATGTATGGAAAATTTGCGACAATGAAAGTTCAAAATCATTACAACTATAAAGTTGGTATTGACATTGAATTTAACGGAAGAGTCATGACTGACTATATGAAACAACAATTATCAAAAAGTCAGGGTGGTCGTATAGAAAGAGAATTTGAAAAATCTTTAAAAGATATGGCTAGTAAAAAAATTACTATTGAAGAGTTTTCATTACCAGAGCTTATGCAGGATATACAATTTAACCTTTTAGGTATATCTGGTGGAGAGTCACCCGGTGCGCCAATTAAAACAGGTAACTTAAGAAATTCAATTAGATTTAGAGGTATAAACTACTCACCAAAAAGAGGTGTCGCGTCTGGTAAAATTACTGTTGGGTCTAGTGCGAGTAATAGAAGTAAAGAGGCTGATCAAGCACCTTATTGGTGGAAAACTGTTTACGGTGGTTATTATCAGCCTAATAATACTTTTTTCACTCCACCTAAAAATAGAGCTTGGTTAGGCAAAGGTATCAAAGGTGCATTAACAGCCTACTTTCCAGATATGGGTTATGAGTTAGTTGTAAATGGTAAAGTAAGAAATGATAAAAACAACTTTTATTCTTATCAACCTGATCCACCTAAAAAAGACGATTTTGAAATATCATTTGAAAATCAAATAAAAAATCCATCAGGTCTATTAGACTTCTTGTTAGGAGATGAGGATTAATTATGCCCGGAGTAGATAACGCAACAAATATGCCACCAGATCCTGAAATAGTTTTGAGGACATGGTTGCTAAGTAAGACTTCAATTACAGATCAAATATCACAAAGAGTAGCTACAAAGCTACCACAAAACCCAACTCTACCTTTTGTAGTTATAGAAAATCAGGGTAACTTATTAAGCAATCCACAATCTCAAGCACCGATCAATATCGCTACTTTAGCTCTTTATGTATATGCAGGTCGTTGGGGTGGAGATGGTACAAAACCAGAGCCAGATTATTCAACTGCAAGCAATATTGCACAAATAATATATAAGGAATTATTTATTGAAAGTCGAGTAGAAGTTTTATCTAGTGGTGGTGTTAATGCAGTAATTTACGGTTTTGAAATAGCAATAGCACCTGTCAGAATAGAAAATAGAGAACGACAAATAGCCGAATTTCAAATTACAACAAATATGACTTATCGTTATACTGCATAAACCTTAAACTCAAAAAAAATCCTCTAATATTACTTTTGAGGTAAATAATGGCAAAAATAAAAGTTAAAGTTAATCCAATATATCCCGCTGATACAATCGGCGACGAAGTATCTGGTTTAACATTTACCAAAGATGAGTGGACGGAAGTTAATGGCGGAGACTGGAAAAGACTAAAAGAATCCAAAGGTCGTCTATGGAATGATTTAAGCATACCTAGACTTATTGCAGAAGGCGAGGATTGGGAAGTCAAACCGGTTAAAGAAGTCATAAATTTAGTGGACAACACTTCATTTATTGAGGATGAGGTAGAAGACAAGTCTGAAGAGTGGTATGGCTCGGAAGAAGAATAAGATATGTTTGCAAACATATTAAAAGTATAAGTATAAGTTAAGTTAGGAGAAATCTGTATGGCTACTACAAGTTATAATACTTCAGGTACAATATCAGATGTTCTAATTGGAACAGGTGTCCTCTATGTGGGAGCAAAAGGCTTAGCCTTTCCTTCGCAAGATAGCACAACAGCAACAGCTTGGGCTGATCTAGCCTCAGGTTGGGCTGATGTCGGCTATTCAGAGGATGGATGGACATTGGAATATGATAAGACTTTCGAGGACATTATGGTCGCGGAAGAAATTGATCCAATTAAATCTGTGAAAACTGCACAAGAAATAAGACTTACCGGAACACTTGCGCAAGCAAGCTTGGGAAGTATTAAAGAAGCCTTCGGTGGTGGAACAATTACCGAAGACGACACAACTAACTTTGCTTCAGGGTTTGACACTTTAGTCCCACCTTCAACAGACGACTTTACTGAAAAATCACTAGTTTTAGTGACAGAAGGTCCGAATGGTGCGATTAGACATATTCATATCCCTAGAGCAGTTAATGTCGGTGCATTTTCAATGGCTCATCAAAAAGCTCCTCAAAAGGTGCTTGTTGCCGTTGAATTTAAAATTCTAGTTCCTGATACCTCTTCAACATCAGTTGGTACAACTAATGGAAAAGAGAATCTATTTAGAATAATTGATAACACTAACGCTTCAACAGAAGGAAGTGTTAACTAATAGTAATGCTTAACAGATGGGAGGAATATGAGTACAAAGCGTTATAAAGATTTTGATGCCGCTAAGGAAGCGAGAAACGACGATCCGGTAATCGTGAAAGTCGCCGGGGAAGAAATAGAATTTCCCCCGTTCTTATCAGCACAAGTTGTTTTAAATCAAATGACTTGGTTGGAAGAGGATGGCTCGCTTTCGGCGTCAAACCTGCCACTTTGGTTTAAATCTGTTTTCGGTCAAGAAAACCTAGAAAAGATTAGTTCCAAAGTTGATTTTGAAACCCTACAAGAAATATCATCTTTTCTTTTAGAACAATACGGTTTAGGTGGAGATCTTACCACCCCTAAAGAAACCGAAGAGTCGGGTGACAACCCAAAATAACTTTCAAGCCTATCGACATCGTTGACAGGTGGGCTGATGTAGAAAGTGACTTCAACAAAATATATAATCTATCTGATCCTTTGGATCTGGAATGGCGTAAATTTTATAGATTACTTGGTACAATGCCATTAGAACAATCGCTTTTCTTTGCACCTCAATACTTGGCCTTACAGGAGGGTGGAGATCCAAACAATCCTGAAGAGCCACCAGAAGGTTGGTGGAAAGAAGAGTTCGATAAACGCAGAGGTAGATCCAACAAAAGTAGAGTGGCTACTTCAATAGATAGTATGATTAAAGATCAAAAAGACAGGATAAGGAAAGATGCCTAGAGCTAACGCCGCGAATATTACCGTAAATGTTTTTGCTGAAAATGGTGGTGTACAAAAAACAATAAAGTCTGCAACTGACGCAGCAGAGGACGCCGCTAAACCTGCTTTATTAAATATGCAAAGAATCAACGCAATGGCTTCTGCGTCAATGATTGGTCTAGCGGGTATCACATTTGAATTATTCAAAGCAACACAAGCAGCAATGATCTTCGAGTCTGCTTTTGCGGGTATAAGAAAAACCGTTGATGCAACTGAGGAACAGTTTGCGGAATTAGCCGACGCTATTATGAGGATGAGTACGGTAGCACCTATTGACACTCAAGAGTTATCAAGAATTGGTGAACTTGGTGGTCAGTTAGGTATTCTTGCAGAAAACTTACCATCTTTCATAAGGACTATTGCTGATCTTTCAATATCTACTAACTTAACAGTTGAAAACGCCGCATTGGGACTTGCAAGGCTTGATGCTATTGCGGGTACTAATCAAGAAACATTTAGTAATCTAGGTGCAACAATAGTTGAACTCGGTAACAACTTCGCTGCTACTGAAAGCGAAATAATGACTACTGTTTTGCGTATTCAACAAGCAGCTGCTCAGGTCGGGGCTACAACACAAGATGCTTTAGCATTTGCAACAGCCTTACAGGCCATTGGTGTTCCTGCTCAAGCAGGTGGTACTGCCGTAGCTCGTGTGTTTCAATCTATAAATCAGGCTGTCATACAGGGTGGCGAGAATTTAGAATTATTTGGAAAGATAGCAGAAGCGTCTGGTAGAACAACAGAAGAATCTTTTGAAGTATTTTTCCGTGACGATCCTGCACTAGCTGCTCAAGCCTTTATAGAAGGATTGGGTAAACTTAACGCATCTGGACAAGATGTAATTGCTATGTTAGATAAACTTGGTTTAGCTCAAAGAAGAACAATGCTTGCTATATTAGGTCTAGCCGAAGCAGAGGGTTTATTAAACGACACAAGAGAAACTGCTAACAAAGCTTTTGAAGAAAACATGGCTTTGACAGAAGAGGCAATAAAAAGATACAAAACATTAGAGTCACAATTACAAGTCACCAAAAATGCTTTTATGGAATTACAAAATCAAATTGGTGAACAACTTATACCTCAAGTACAAACTCTTAACAATTTTATACAAAAATTAATATTAGGTTTAACTGTTTCGGAGAGTGCTTTACAAGCTATTGAAATGGCCATGTCTGCCTTTATTGCAGTAATAGGATTTGCCATTACACAAGTTGCAAGACTTAGAGCTGCTCTATTGTTTTTTGTTGGTGGTCCTGTAAGGATAGCTATAACATCTCTTGGTGTTCTGATGGGAGTACTAGGAACTAAAACAGCAGCCGCAGCCGGTGCGCAAGAACAACTTAATAGACAACTCGACTACTTTGGCGAAAATGGTGAGGTCACGGAATCTACATTAAGAGCTGTTATAAAAGCAAATCAAGACTTTCAAAAAGTTATTGAGGGTATGGATTTTGGAGATCAACTTAGACTTGAAGATACTGTTATTGATGGCTTAATGGGTACTCCTCAAGAAAGGCAACAATTTATTACAGACATAAGTGATTCCATAGAACAAGCTCAACTAATGACAAAAGTTTTTAATGATATGGACGCTTACGCTTTGGCGGGAGCAAATAGTAATGTTTTGCGAGATATTGCAGACGGAGTTATAAAAGGCGATGAAGCATTACAAGAAGTTATTGAAATTGTAAGATCACAATCGGGAGTAATCTTAACACCAGAAGAAGCACACCCTTTATATAATGCTATTGTCAATGGTAATTTTGGAGTATATTTAGAAAATCAAAAAGCTATTACTGACGGCGATTTAGAATTTTTATTAGCTCAAGAGCAAATAGCTAGCAGACTACTTCCGGGAATGGAGTACCTAGAGGAAAGAAAAACCAAAGCTCTTGAAGCAGAAGCTATGCGTCGTTTAGGTATTTATGAAATAGAACACGATTTCCAAAGAGTAATGCTTGAGCAAACTATGGAGGCTATCAAGTTAGAAAAACAAAGAGAAGGTGCAATCGATAGTACTGCTGAAACGATTGAAGAAACCGAAGATATATTTCAAAGAATTGCTAAAAATGTTAAAAGTGGTGGAGAACAATTATTCGGAGCACTTGATGCTTTAAGTGACTTAGCTACGACTTCAGCGGAAGATGTAAATACAGCTTTAGCTGAAAAAATACAGCTAAAAGAAGTTTTTGAAAAACAAATACAATTTTTAAAAGATCGTGGATTTGATGATGTAGCTTTAGAGTTTTCCCAACTAGGACCTGAATTTGCAGGGGTACTAGCAAACCTATTGGCTAATGACGACCAATTAAATGCTAGAGAAATGATGCTTGAATCACTAGGGCTTAGTGAGTCAAATGAACTTAAAGACGCTTTGTTTGAAAAAACAGGTGACTTAAGTAAAGAAGCACAAGATAAAACTTACGAAATGGGACGCCTTTATGTACAAGGTTTTATTAATGGAATAAATGACGAAGCCCCCGAATCTTATGAAGCTATCAAAAAGGTAATGAAAGGTATTCTTGACAGCGCATATACCGCCGGTGGTTTTGGATCACCATCTAGAATCACAAAAGAAATGGGTGAGTTCTTAATGTTAGGTTTCGCACAAGGTATAGAAGGTAAATACCCTGAACTTGAGATGTCTTTTAAAGGTAAAATGATAGACCTTATACAGGTTATGAAACAATCTGTAAGCGAGGCTATGGGAGCTATGAGTTCTGCATTTGGTAGTCAATTTAGTATGTTTGGCGCACAAAGAAGTGCTTTAAGAGATGAACAAAAATTAAATGATCTTCTTGAAGAAAGAAGTAAATTACTTAAAGGTAATACTGCTGCAATGACAAAAGATATTGAAGAGGCAACAGCAAAAAGAGATTTCTTAAAGTTAGCTTACGAAGAGGGGACAATATCTCTAGCGGAATATCAATTAGCTGAAGAAGATTTAGCTAAAGTTGAAAACGCTAGAGCCAACAGGTTACAAACTCTTGATGATCAAATAGCGGACGCAAACCTCCGAGCAGCTGAAAATCAATTTAATATGGGTATGCAAGCGTTTCAGTTACTACAAGCAGGACCGGAGGCTATTGCAATATTTAAAGAACTTGGATCTGCTCTTGGTGTTGACGAGGATATTATAAACAACATCACAAATAAGACTGACGAACTAGCACAAACAATGGGTACGAAGTTTGGTGGTGAAGTTGACAAAATTGCAAAGAAATTCTTTGACACAAACTTAGCTATTGAACAAGAAAGTATATCAATAAATGCTGACGGTAGCAATGTTATGGCTGTGATAAACGCAGCTAACTCAGGTGTAGATAATCTTCGAGCCAACGCATCAAGGGGTATTAAGTTTAACGCAAGTCTATTTGGTGAAAACCCGGGATTTGCAGGATTACCAAATGGTGCAGCAGGTGGAAGGATCAAAGGTTATTACAAAGGCGGAACTTTGGGTAGTGGTCTAGGGCTTGTTGGGGAGTATGGACCAGAATTAATTAGAGCAATACCGGGCGGTGGTGTCGATATAACACCATTGGGAGATACAAGAGGCAGTAGTCTAGTTGTGCAAAACTTAAATGTAAATGTTACAGGTGTACCAAGTGACCCTATGCAAGCAAGAAAAGCAGCAATAGAAATTAGAAAAGCTTTAGTCAAATTAGACAAAGAAGGTTTAGTTGGAACAGGTATCAGAGGTAGATAGTGAACGATATTGATAATAAACAAAAAGATTACTTGAAGGCTTGCAAATCAGATTTTAAATGTGGTAATTATTTTTATCATAGTACTTTTAGATATTGTGAACAATGTAGAGCAAAGGATTGGTGCTAATGGCTAATACAATAACAATAGGACGGTTAACTTTTACTTCACCTGCTACTTTGAGTGACAACAGATCAGGATCAGACCACACATTATCTATAAATGGTACATTTGTTCCTAATACCGTTGACGAAATTAAATATTTAAGGGATGAGTTATTAGCTTGTGCAAATGGTTATTACACAGTCCCATTTACTTGGGAGGGTGATACATCAGTTTCAGGTTATGTAAAAGTCAATGGTGCGGGTGTAGAAACAAGTAGAGTGACCGTTGGTGGCTACGAGTATTCAATAGATATGCTTTGGTTAGGTAATATGGGTGAACTAGAATTTGAAAGTCAATTTAGTGGTGGAATTATAGAAAACGACCACTCTATAACTTCAAGTACAACTCAATTTTATGCGGGACCTGTAGATTCTTATGCTCATAGTCATAGCAATACCCCAAGCAATTTTGAAAGGGTCGGTGCAAACGGAACAACAATAATTAGATATGCAAGTGACATTAGGTCTTACAATGCAAAATATCTAGTTGATCCTGCCGATTTTTACAAAAATGCTTGTGAAGTATTTACTGACGGAGTTGACGATGTAAGTAGATTAAGGTGTGGTTTAGAATCACCTAATCACTCAGCAGCCTCAACAATATTACAAAATGGATTAGTCAAAATGACATTTGACAATACTACTACTCAATCGAGATTCAATATATTTTCTTATGACACAGATGGTTATAAATCAAACGAAACATTTGCTATATCAAGAGGAGTTAGTGAAACAGAATGGCAGGGGTGGAGATCAATACAGATATTAAAAAATGAGCCAGAGTGTGCAACCGTAAGATTGACAAGTTATTACGACGCAACTAATAAAGATCAGAGGTTAACTTTTGATGTAACCCTTAAAAGAGGTGCAAGACATTTTAGTATTGTTGCTACTCAATGGTCCTCTGGACAATTTAACATAAAACCTACTAGCACAGTTGTTTATACGGACAATACAAGTTATTCAACTGAAACTAATAATGACACCGAAGGCAATAGAATTGTACTTGGCTCACCACAAAATTTTGATGTCGATACTACAAATGGTGGTATAAATTCCACTTCAAGCACAGCTACTTTAAAAGCATTTATAGGTTATGAGTTTGGAGGAACTAACGCCACATCTATCGATACAGCAGACAAGATAAGAGATCAATATCTTGACAATGTATATGAAGTTGTGAGGTTAGTGAAGACATGAGCGTAACAGAAAAGTTAATGGCCGCAGGGTCATTTAACTTGCAACTAAACAAAAACACAACACCAAACACAGTCATAAATAAAATTGACGCTTGGGGACACATAGTTATAGTTCCCGGTGATTTAAATGTTTCAGAATTTAGTGATAGCGCGTTACTCGACGCTTCAAAATATACAGGTATTGTTTACTCATTAGAACTTGGTGATGACGAAATTGTACAAATCAATGGTCAGGGTCTTGTAGCTTATTTAGGTACAAGCGATACAACAGGTATGCCTATTGCACAAACGGGTGGTCCTAGTGGTGTTAGGTCTTACAATGCTACAACTTTAGAAAATGTTTTAGACCACACAGGCTCACCTAAAGGACTTCTTAGAAATGAAAGTGGAGGACTAGGGCCAATTAGGAAAGGAACAATTACCGAGCCGAGTAGTACATATACAGGTAAGCACTACACCGAGTCAGCACTAAAAGCAATTAAGTATGTGTGTCAAGATCTAAATGTGGAATTTAAAGTAAATCAAAAAGGATTTTTAGATGCAGGACCTACAGCTTCTTTATTTGCAGGTCACAGTAGCGATCCCGACACTATAATATTTCGAGGTGCTAGTGGTGAAGATCCTAACATATCTGGTATAGCGACAACTTCTTTAGTAGCTCAATATGACGCTAGCGAATTTGTTAACACAGTAGAACTAGTAGCAAGTAAGTATGGTGCAGAAGCAAATATTGGTAGCGCTAGTGTAAGTAGCAATCCATACAAAGATTTATTTGGTGGTGCTTTATCAAGAGTACAATATATAAGTGATCCTCAAACACAAGGGAGTAGCAAAACTGATAGAGCTACCTCTTATCTAAATGAGTTAAATACTCTTAAAAAAACTTTAAATGTTTCGTTAGAGGAATATGATATTTCAGGCGACTTTGTAGTTGGCGACAAAATATTTATTTTTGATCCGGATATTGGTTTTATTGACAACGAGGTAGATAGAGTAGCAGACGGCAGATCTTCTCTATTTGAAACTGTATATCAGGGACAAGTAATTAATCCAACAAAGATTCGTATATTGGGTATCACTTGGCCTGTTAAACAAGGTTACGGAATATTTTATAGAGATAAAGACGGAAATTATACAGAACTAACTGATTATTGTATTTTTGAAACCGGTGATGTACAGCTAGAGGTTGGAGATGTCGCACCTACTATGGGTGAAAGCTTGAGTATGAGTGGCTATACCTTAGACGCTGTTGGCTCACCTGATAAGTCAGTACCTAATCAACCCTCAGGATTTACTGAGGTAGCGGGTACTTATTCAGATGGTAATGGTGTATCAAAAGCATTTTTAAAACTAAATTGGACACAACCTACAAATACAGACGGGTCAACAATTACCGACGGGTCATTTTATAGAGTTAGATGGCGTGTAATACAAGATACTGACGGTAATAATATTCTTGACGAAAACGATACACAAGTGACGCAATATGTATATTCAACCGTAGATTTTTCTACTACTGAATTTATTATTTATGATTTGTCACCAAACACTTATTACGAAGTTGGAGTTCAAGCAGTTGATCTAACAGGATTTGACAGTTCTTTTACAAGTATAACTTCTGTGCAAACACCAGCTGATGCGGGTGCGCCTAACAAACCTGACGGATTTGCGACAATAGCTTCTAATCCTTTAAGAGTACAATTTATACACAATCTAGGTCAAGCTAAAGATAGTAGTGGTAACGCTGTCAGCCCTGTTGTAAATTTCACATTAGCTAAAGACATAGATCACTTAAATATATACGCCTCTACAACTTCTGGTTTTAATCTTAATTACAATTCAACTACCAAGAAAGTCACAAACTCTAGTTTTAAAATCGGTGAATTAAAAGCTAGTAGTTCACATATTCTTAATGGTATAGCCGCGGTTGGTTATATTGATTTAGATAATGCAGATACTCATTACTTTAGAGTTACAGCAGTTGACACATCTGGTAATGAAAGTGAGCCTAGTGATCAACAAGTTGGTAGTGCAGAACTAATACAAACATCTCACATAGCAAACCTAGCCGTCACAAATGCTCTTATAGGAACTGCTGCTATTACCGATGCCAAAGTGGCCGATTTATCAGCAGGTAAAATAACAGCCGGTACTATATCTGGTCAAGAGATAATACTTAATATAAGTGGTGATACAGGTAATGATTCAAGTATTAGATCTTCAAACTATTCTACAGGATCAGCGGGTTGGAAAATAAATTCAGATGGATCTGCGGAATTTCAAAATGCGACTATTAGAGGAGATCTAAATGCATCAGATATAACAGCAGGAACATTAAGTGCTTCATTGTTAGATACTAGCTTTATCACAGTTGGTGGTGCGGCGACAGATGTAAACAATGGATCAACAACTATTGATGGCGGAAACATTACAACAAACAGTATTACTGCAACCCAAATAGACGCAAATACTATAACTACAGGTCAACTTAACTTTACACCTTTTGTTAATGGGGATGCTTTAACCTCTGGAACAATCGCAGGAATAACAATTAACAGCGATGTTATAACTACTTCAAATTACCCAACAACAGGTTTTGAAATCGGTGCAGATGGAGACGCAGTATTTAACAACATTACGGCTAGAGGACTTATTAGTGGTACAGTAGATCAAAACTTATCAGCAGGATCTTCAGCATATATACAATCCGGTACAGGTGCTAATAGATTAAGATTTGGTGCAGGATCAGGTGCGTCGGTAGACTTTATTTATAATTCAGGAACAGTTGGTTTTATTGAGGCAACAAACGCGGATAAATTTACTATAAGAGGTTATGACTCTGGAGATGACATAACAATACAATCTGGTGGTGTAGCCGCTCAAGGTGACACAACATTAAAACAAGAGAATCTTTATATTGAAGGATCTTCTTTAAGTTCGCCTACATTACACATTCCAAACAGCACACAACTACATATAGGTGGTAGCGCAAATGCAAGTCAAGGTGATGTATTGTCTTATACAACTAACGGAATACAATGGCAAGCAACATCAGGACACACGCACAATAATATATCTTTCCCCAACTCAGGAACATTACTATCTGATAATAATCACAGTCACAATACAGATTTTTCTAACTTTGCAAATACGACTGACTTAACAAATCATATAGGTAATAACAGTAATGCACACGGAATTGGTAATAAAGCAAATAATAGTGATTTAAATAATAAAGCAAATAACTCTGCTTTAAATAACAAAGCTAACTCTGCTACAGTATCAGCTTTATCAAGTGAATTTAGTGGTCATGTTGGCGACAATAACCATGGTGGTTTGAGTAATAGCCATACTAACGCTTCAAATGCTCATGGTCAGTCAAACATAACAGGTTTAGTTTTAGCTTTAGCAGCTAAGAAACTCGATAGCGCTCTTCCTAATAGTCACGATAATAATGAACATAATGTAAATTATGTGACTGCATCTCACAACCATATAAACGCTCACGCTCACGATGATAGAATGTTAAACATTAATTCAAACACAGTTCCGGG
>Ga0181380_1000254_pt1 | contig 24734 bp, 10 predicted proteins | sample 3SPOviralmetaG_FD_130116 | JGI IMG/M metagenome (GOLD analysis project Ga0181380, IMG submission 130116) | Marine viral communities from the oligotrophic San Pedro Time Series (SPOT) site, San Pedro Channel, CA, USA - 3 SPOT_SRF_2009-08-19 | ecosystem: Environmental > Aquatic > Marine > Strait... | reverse complement strand
TCTAAATCAGATCGACTCGGACTTAGGCGCTCGCATTGATGCTGAAGCGACTGCCCGAAGCGAACTGGTGTCTCGTATTGATCAAGATAGTGAAACACTTTCGGTATTATCAGCAGACGTTACCGAACTGCGGGTTGATCTAAACTCAATCAATGACAGCGATCTTCGCGCAGACATTGCCGCGAATGGTCTTGCCATGGACAGTATGGCAACATTGATTATTCAGACAGACAGTGATCTACAAGTAATCTCCTCGCGCATACAAGAACTAGATGCCGCGTTACAAGAAGGTATTGATTCCGACTTAGTTCGTGCTATTCTTTCGAACACAACCAACGAACTTTATGCGCTTGTAGGTCAAAACTCAGATGAACTGTTTGCGCTTGCAGGTGATGTCACAACGCTGACTCAGTCGCTCGAAAGCAAAGCAGATTCAGGAGCTGTAATTTCTGCAATTAGTACTGTAGAAGATGCATTGCGGTCTGAGATCCGAAGTGACTCAGATATAACATCAATCGTTGATTCTAAGATCACTACATTTGATCAGTCACTAGATCGCGTAGATAGTGACGGTCTTGTCGCAGCGACCAACGCGGTGAAAGATGAACTGCGCGGAGAGATGTTAGACTCTGCTGGTTCACTTTCGATCACTAACGATCGATTGACTGGATTTAGGACTGAGATCGGTTTAGGTGAAGGAAGTGACATCACGACTCTACTGAACGATGTCGAAGACGGTATCCGATCAGACATTAAATCAGACTCAGACATACTTTCGATCACTAACTCACGATTAACAACTTTCAAAACTGAACTTGGGTTTGGCGATGATAGTGTTGGCAAGTTATTAAACGATGTAGAAGATGGCATTCGTGCTGACATTAAATCTGACTCCGACATACTAGGGATTACAAACTCACGATTAACAACTTTCAAAACTGAACTTGGGTTTGGCGATGACAGTGTTGGTAAACTACTGAACGATGTAGAAGACGGTATCCGATCAGACATTAGATCTGACTCTGACATACTAGGGATTACAAACGAACGTCTAACATCATTCCGAACAGAAATCGGTATCGGCACTGACAGTGTTGGTAAACTACTAAACGATGTTGAAGACGGTATCCGATCAGACATTAAATCAGACTCAGACATACTTTCGATCACCAATGAACGTCTAACATCATTCCGTGCGGAGATTGGTATTGGTACAGATAGTGTTGGCAAGTTGATTGTCGATGCCGAGGACAGACTAACACAAGATATAGAAGGTGTTGATTCTAACTTGAGTATTACTCAAGGTAAAGTTACTGCGCTTGAAGTAGACCTCGCTGAAGGTGGTGGAACCTTTAGTGCTATCGATGCACTAGATCAAGCAATCACAGACGATTCTACTGGTCTAAATGCGTTACAGTCTAAGATCACCGAACTAACAGCAGGTGTTGATAGTGACAGAGGGTACAATGCTGTCGCAAGATCAGGACTATCGCAAAACATTTCAGATACAGAATCAGATCTGTCTATTGTGCAAGGACATGTTGTTTCTCTAACTGCAAGATTAGATAGCGGTGGTACGACCTTTAATGCTATCGATGCACTAGATCAAGCAATCACAGATGACTCGACTGGGCTAAGTGCATTACAGTCTAAGATTACCGAACTAAATGTAAATCTAGAGAGTGGAACTACCTTCACTGCTATCGATGCACTAGATCAAGCAATCACAGATGACTCTACTGGTCTAAGTGCATTACAATCTAAGATTACCGAACTAAATGTAAATCTAGAGAGTGGAACTACCTTCACTGCTATTGACGGGTTACAATCTCAGATCACTGACGATTCGACTGGTCTAAGTGCATTACAATCTAAGATCACTCAACTTCAAGGAAATTTAGATAGCGACATAGGCGCAGCGACCTCTGCTCGTTCTTTACTGAAACAAAGTATCAAGAAAGATAGCGATATACTTGTTATTGTAAATTCTGCAATTGATAGTTTCGAGACAACGCTTCTATTTGATCCTGCAGGAACTGCTGAGGGACTTGTAAATACTGCGAGGTCAGAATTACTTCAAAAGATTGTTGATTCTGATGAAATCAAAACGATTCTTAATTCAGCAATCGATAGTTTTGAAACTCAACTTATTGGTCCGGACGGTGAAGTAGGTCAAATTGTTACTTCACAGGCAGGATTAACGACCCGCATTGTCGCTACAGAGAATGGGCTTGAGGCAGTCGAACAGAAATACTTCGTCGCACTAGACGACGGAAACACATTCACCGGATTCGAAGTAATCAACGGGGACAGTGTATCATCGTTCACGATTAAAGCGAATGATTTCAAGGTTGTTAATGGCACTAACTCATCTATCAGTCCTTTCTCCGTGAATACAACAACAAACAAAGTTGAGTTGAGTAACGCTCAAGTCACGGGCAGTTTGGATATCGGCATCGAAAATGCTCCAGGAATGAGAATTACAAATACAGCCATCACTATTCACGACGGAACAAGAACAAGAGTTATACTAGGACAGTTGTCATAACCTTGAAACGACCACTATATATAAGTTATACCTTTTTAATGGGAAAATATAATGCCAGCAACAGTAAGACAAACACTTAACCAAACTTTAGCGAGACAGTTTCTCGCAGATGTTATTGGTACAGAAAAAGAATTTTATATCGGTATTGGTAAGTCAGATGTTTTCCCAACCGCAGTAGTTGATGGAGAAACTATCGTTGACTATCCTTATTTACCAGCAGACGGTAACCTAGAAGAAAGTGAGTTTCGTCACAATCTACAGTCTATCAAGAAAGTAGAAGGTGCGATCATCGTCGCGAAACGAAACAACTGGGTGTCAGACGCGATATATCATGAGTGGTCGGATGTTAAGAATGCTGAAGAAGATACCGCATTCTATGTTTTAAATGACGCAAAAGAGGTCTATGTCTGTCTAGAGACGGGTCGTGATGGTGATGGTAACATAGTTACTTCTACTGTCAAGCCTAGTTATTGCGAACTCAATGTAGACTACACGCGACCGTTCCGAACATCGGACGGTTATGTATGGAAGTTCCTATACAAGTTGACTCCGCAACAAATCTTCCAATACCTTTCTAGCAACCATGTACCAGTCAGTCTGACAGGTCCAGTATCTAACTGTGACAACTCTGCGATTGAAGACTTGCAGATGAATGTAATCAATGCTGCAGTCAAGGGTGAGATTATTCGTTGCGAAGTGACTAGTAAAGGGTCTGGTTATACGACGACACCTACTGTCACAGTAGTTGGTGACGGAAATGGAGCAACAGCGGTTGCGACTATGGTCGGTGGCGAGATCGTAAAGATTACGATGACAAACTACGGTTCGGGTTATACTCGTGCATCGTTTGTCCTAGACGGAACACCTACTACTGAATGCGAAACTCGCGCAGTGATTACTCGACACATGGGTAATGATCCAGTAGATGATTTAAAAACAAGTTCGGTAATGCTAAACATCAAACCAGACGGCACAGAAGGCAATACATTTATCGTAGATAATGAGTTCCGTCAGATCGGAGTTCTTCAAGACCCAACTAAACCAGACGGTACACCATACACAGAAGTTTCTGGAAAAGTACTTCCTGTGTTGCACTTAGATGCAAACTCACCTTTCTCTTCTGGAAGTTTGGTCAGGGGACTTACTAACGGTGCCGAGGCATATGTCAATGAGTCAGTCAATAATTTTGTTTACTATCACCAGAACGAGAGTACAGGGTTTGTACCGTTTGGAGTAGGCGAGATTGTTGAGCAAGTCGGAACATCGCTACAACAGACCGTCACAGGACTGACTGATCAGCCAGAGATAGATAGACATAGCGGAGATGTTCTATACATTGAAAACCGCTACCGAATCATAAGAGACGCAGAACAACAAGAAGACATTAAAGTCGTTATTACAATATAGGATACACGATGACTGATTATACCAATAAAGTTTTTCGCGAAACATACCGAGACTTCTATGATAAGGAAGATGGGTATCATCGTGTATTGTACAATTCAGGTCGCGCACTACAAGCGCGAGAACTAACAGAATCTCAACGCATTATTCACGAAGAGATCGCACGATTTGGTCAGAATATCTTCAAAGAAGGTGCGATGGTCAATCCAGGCGGTGCGACGGTTGATAATGGTCTAGAGTATATACGACTAACTTCAACAAGCGTTTACGACGAATCTCTTGTTGGCGAACTGCTAACAAACGGAGCGGTCGAGTTTAAAGTCTTAGAGATGTACAATTCTACTGGTAGTGACCCTATCACGTTATACGTCCAATACACAAATACAATTGCAGTGATAGACGCAACTATTGCTCCTCGTGTTGAGCAGGGTGATACGATTGTTCGTGTTGACGGTGCGACAGTTCCTTCAATGGTTGTTGCTGACGACATCACATCTATCGATTCAAATGGCGATCCAATAGTAATCAGAGGTTCTGGCAAAGGAACAAAGGCATACTTTGCTTCTGGTGATTTCTTTGTACAAGGGCACTTCGTTTATCTAAGTGGCGGAAGTGCATTCATAGATAAGTACAGCAGCACTCCAGACGCAGACTTCGGTTTCGTCGTAGAACAGAATATCGTTACAGAAAGCGAAGACGAAGACCTACACGACAATCAAGGCGAGGTTCCTAACCTAACCTCTCCAGGCGCACACCGATATCAGATCAAACTAATTCCTACAACACGAGATCAAGTATCGACAGAACAGAACTTTGTCTTCGCTGCTCGTATTGTTGATGGTGTTATTACTCGTGAAATTAGTACATTTGACGCATACAACCGAGTCAATGACCTACTTGCATTACGTACAAAAGAAGAGTCTGGTGATTATGTTGTAGAAGAATTCAGAGCAATCTTTGAAGACCTAGACGACGATGAAACAAGTCTGAATCTAGATGTGACAGAGGGTGTCGCGTATGTAGACGGATATCGTTTAGAGGTCGGTACTACAGACATCACTGTACCGAAGGCGCGTGATACACGTACACAAGAACTAGAAGCAGTGCCAGCGGTATATGGTAACTGGGTATACATTGACCCAGATCGTACTGAAGGGTTTGGTCAACTAGACACATTTGGCAGAGTAGATTTACTTGGTGTTTATCAAGATGTTGGTCAATCCGTAGGTTCCGCTCATATTAGAGGCATTCAACGCGATGCTGTTGGATATCGTCTATATCTCTTTGATATTAAAATGGACTATATTCCTTCGGGCGGAAATGCACGTTTTCCTTTCTCTGCAGTTACTACGCTAAGAGATGAGTTTAACAATGATATTCCATTAAGGCCATTATCGTTTGATACAGATCCCGACCAAACACCTCTAACATTTGATACCACATTGTATGGTACATCTAATAACGATTTATTGTTTGCGTTACCGTACAAGTCGCCAGAGCAGTCTAGTATTCAAAATGTTACTTACACCGCCCAAAAGTTTAAGGCGGAGCAACCTGTTGGCAATTCAATAACAGTTGGGGGCGTTGAAGAGGGAAGTTGGGTCATTTCAGAAATAAATGGACCTATTCTTGCAATCACGCCTACACCAAACAACGACGGCACATTTACATATTCAGATCCAATTTTAGATGATACTAAAACATATACAATCGCTTACTATGATGAAGTAACATCTGCACCTAAGACAAAGACGGCAACTTCAGGGACAACTTCAGTATTTTTGTCCGGACCTGATGCAGCAACTTCTGTGAATTTAAGTGCTGTCGATGTCATATCGATCGATTCTGTAAAGATTAAACCGCCTGCGGCCACGGAGTGGGAAGACATCACATTCCAGTTTAAACTTGATGGTGGTCAACGTGACAACTATTATGGTATTGCGTATGCTATTGTAAAAGAAGGGTACACATTACCAACCGGCGGTGAAGAATTACAAGTCAACTTTACTTACTACGCCCGCACAAATAGTGGCAAGTTCTTCGCGGCAAGTTCGTATTCCGGAGTAGATTATAACGAAATCCCAGGACATACAACACTCAGCACTGGAGAGACAATCTCTCTACGTGATGTGTTAGACTTCAGGCCAGATCGAGTTACTAGCGGAACACAAATACCTTTCGACATCTCAGAGTTACCACAGAACGCCTCTTCGATTATAATTGATGAGGTAGACTACTACTTACCACGTACAGATGTTCTTGTAGTGAACGCGACAGACAGTCGTGGGGGTATAGGGTTAGGCGAGCTACAAGTCGTTCGCGGACAACCTGCTATTGATCCTCGCGAACCAGAAGTACCTGCGGGCGCATTGCCTCTATACAAGTTCACATTGAACGCATATACATTTGACCGTTCAGATGTCGTAAGCACGTTCATCCCTAATCGTCGGTTCACGATGAAAGACATCTCTAAGTTATCCGATCGTGTAGAGACTCTATATGAATTGACTGCGTTAAGTTTCCTTGAGACTAACACAAATGTCTTGCAAGTTTTAGATGCGAACGGCAACCCTCGTACTAAGGCAGGGTTCATCGCAGACAACTTCAGCACACTGAATTTCTGTGACGTACACAACCCAGCGTATCGCGCTTCGGTCGATCCAGAAGGTCTACTGCGCCCATCGTTCGTTGAAAACTCGATACGATTAGCGTACAACCCTTCGAACCTAAACAACAATATTTCTAAGAAGAGCGACATCGTTACTCTTCCGCATACAAGCACAAAGTTTGTATCTCAGGTTCTGGCGACAGGCACAGACAATATCAACCCGTTTGCGGTAATCACATCGAACGGACATATGACGTTGTCTCCGTCTTCAGACGAATGGGTAGAAGTGAAGCGACTACCAGACATTATGCAGAATGTTGTACGTCGTATCAACACATACCTACCTACTTTCTTCTCTCGACCTAATGCAAGAATTCGTTCTAGAGTTACATCAAAGACGATTCAAGAATTTATTGGCGAACGCATCTTGGATGTAGAAATTATTCCGTTCATGCGCTCGCGCAAGATTAGTTTCCGAGTTCAGGGACTACGACCTAACACCCGTATGTTCGCTTATTTCGGAAACAAGAATGTATCTGATTGGGTACGTCCAGAGTCTACATACACGAACTTCTCGGATGATCCAACAGAGTACGGCAATGAGTATGCGAACGCAACTTCGTACCCATCTGCACTAGGTGGTAAAGGTGATCTGATTACAGATAATAAGGGTGAACTGATCGGTTCGTTCTTCTTGCCGAACACTCCAGATATTAGTTTCCGTACAGGTCGTCAAGAATTCAAACTGCTTGACATCAACTTGAATAACGATGATGGCGCTACTTCTATTAGCCGTGCCGGATACACTTCGGTCGGTACGATTCAAACAGTACAACGCACAATACGCACAACAGAAGTTATTGAAACAACTTACTGGCGAGATCCTCTTGCTCAGACATTCTTCGTTGATCAAGTAGAGAATCCAAATGGAATCTTTATCACTAAAGCGCGTGTCTATGTAGAGAGTAAAGACTCTATCATTCCTATGCAGGTTCAAATCCGTGCTGTAGAGAATGGTGTTCCTACAAATCGCTTAGTTCCAGGATCAGTTAAGTTCGTAGATCCGGCTAACATTCCAGTGACGCCACTTACTGAAGAGACTGATATTTCTTCAGTCAGAATTCGACCAACAGTTGTTGAATTTGATCAACCAATTTACTTGACTCCAGGCGAAGAATATGCTATAGTGTTGCTTGCAGAATCAGTAGACTATAATGTATACACTGCTCAGACATATGAGTTCGTTCTAGGTCCATCTCGTGAAGAGCGGGTGTCACGTCAACCAACACTGGGGTCATTGTTTATGTCTCAGAACGGTTCGACTTGGACGCCAGATCAAACTAAGGATTTGATGTTTGAACTAGAACGTGCAGAGTTTGAATTTGATGGTGTACTACACCTAGAGAACGCAGAACTTCCAAAGGTCACATTGATCCAGAGTCCGTTCGAGACTACTGCAGGATCAGATATAGTTAAGGTACAACACCAAGGTCATGGATTCACTTCGGGTGATACAGTTACATTCGCGGACGTATCAAGTGACGTGGGTGGACTTACAGATAGTGACCTAAACGGATCATTTGCAGTTAATTTCCCTTCATGGGACGGATATACAATTCAAGTGGCGACGAACGCGACAGGTTCTGCGCAGGGTGGTGGTAATAACGTAACTGCAACTCAACAAGTGATGTTTGATCAGTACATCCCACAAGTTCAGTCATTCACACCTAACTCGACATCAATTCAATCGACTGTAACTAAGACAGTCGGTGCGTCATACGGCACAGACCGTAAGATAACCGCTCTTAACTATAGTGAGAAAGATCCTGCTTCAAATGTATCATTGAATGACCTAAATGTCAACACTCATCCGAATGTAGTTGCGACATCACAAAACTCTCCTACTGCGAAGACACTAGAGTTTGCATTGAATCTTTCGACCGGCGACTCTAAAGTTTCGCCTGTGATTGATCTACAGCGAGTCTCAGTTATTGCCCTAGAGAATGTGATCGATAACTCAAACGCAACTCAACACATCACAACACCTGTGATTATTGATGAGTTGTCAGAAGGACTGAAGATTATTTTCGCTGCGAACCGCGCGAGAGGTGCAGACTTTAAGGTGTATGCGCGTACTTCTTTAGATGAGAACGAGTTCGCAGATGCATGGTGGACATTGATCGATATTGATACACCAATGCCTACAGACGAGAACCCAGATATTTTCCGTGACTATGAGTACACTCTAGACACAGAACCATTTACTGTGTTCCAAGTTATGATCGTAATGACTGCAGACAATTCTTCCAAGTCTCCTATGATCACAGACCTACGTGCGATTTCATTGATCACTGCGAGTGGGTTTAATAAGACAGGCACTCAAGTAGACCTTGATTTAAACCCTGCTCCTGCTCCTGCCCCAAGCCCAGAACCAGAACCAGAACCTGAGCCGGAACCAGAACCAGAACCTGAACCGGAACCTGAACCAGAGACTAATCTGTTCTCGCGAGTTTCGCCACAGTATTATTTCTCAATCGTACAATTTACATCTAGCGAAGGAGAACCTATTAACGGCGTAATTCTAAACTGGAACGATACAATAGTTCAGTTTGATACATCGCAAATCGCTGGTTTAGATCAGGAACAGATTGTCTCTATTGTTGCTAATGACGGGTACACTTATACGAGGGGCGCTCTAGAGCAGTATATTCCGCCAAATGGAATGGACATCACCACTTGGTTCTATCGTATCTCTAGGACTCTGACCTAATGAACAGTCATGTAAAAGTAAAGGGGCATGCGAACCTAGTGCGAGATAGTCGTACTGGTGCCATACTAAATACAAACAAATCCGAAATACAAAACGCGAGGAACCAAAGCAGAGTACAACGAGAGAGGCAAGATCACATCAATTCTCTTACAGAAGAAGTGAAAGGATTGAAAGATGACATGCGACAGATCAAAGAACTGCTTATGAGTTTATCAGGGGAAGTGAATGAGTAATATAAAAACCATTAATCTTGCAGATCACATTAATACTGCTATCAATAAGATCAATGATAACTTTGTTGAGGTTATGGCCAATGCGGGTCTTACTGAGGCAGAAGTTATTGCTCTTATATTGTCCGAAATCAGCAAGATTAATGATGATACTGGATTCACTGAGTCTGAAATTCGTGCATTCCTTGCCTCTACTACATTAGATCTTGGTGGCAATAAGATTCTATACAGCAACGCGTATAGCAACAAGTCAGACCTACCAGACGCATCAACCTATCACGGTATGTTCGCGCACGTACACAACGCACCAGACACAGGCGCGTACTATGCTCACGCAGGTCAGTGGGTAAAACTTGCGAACGCAGGTGAAGGTGGTGGCGGCGTATCCTCATTAGACGAATTAAGTGATGTGACGGTTTCTTCTCCTACAAGCGGTCAAGTTATAAAGTGGGACGGAACAAAGTGGACCAACTTACCAGACAGTACAGGTTCTGGTGGTGGCGAAACTGGACCGTCAGGCACTTCTTCTTTTCAAGCAACGATTTACACTAGATCCGGTCGCACATCGCAACCAACAACTCCTACTGGCGGTCAGTATACATTCTCAGGTAATGACAATCAAGGAAATCTTGTAGTCCCTACAGATCCCGATGTTACTTGGTCCGCATCAATTCCAGCGCCCGATGGCGATAAAGATATTTGGGCATGTACATATAGGTTTGTAGACTTTCAGTCAGAGACAGATACTATTGTAGCAGGTACTTGGTCTACACCATACCTAGTAGGTGGACCACCAGTAGACGCAGACGCGGTCGCTTCATATGCACAACTGTCTGCGTACAAAAGGTCAACAACTGAACTTACTGCTCAAGATACACCAACAGGCGGTCAATTCAGGTTCAGTACAAGATTCTATGTAGCGCCTACAGGGTGGGAAGAGTCTGAATATAGTGGCGAGGGCGAACTCTATGTAAGTTCAGGTATTGCAACAGATGCAGACGGTGACCTAGATACCAGCATCGTTTGGTCGGACCCAGTACGATCTTCAACAGGAACAAATGGTCGATCGACCGTAGAGAAGGCAGTATACCGAAGAGTCACGGCAGAACAATACGCAGCACTTGATAACACTTGGGAAGAGGGAGATGCATTCCCATCAATACCTAGACCTACTGGTGGCGCTTACATTTGGTCTTCCGATGGTAACTATTTCGACGACGACGGATCACAAGATTATCCAGAGTTATCCTCTCCTTGGGTTTCTTCACAGAATTCTATCGTAGGACAGCCAGGTGATGTGTGGTCTTCCGTATACTCATTTAGTATAGAAGGTGATACAGGTATCGATGTTGTTAACGGTCAGTGGAGCGACCCAGTTCCTCAGATTTTAGAGACAGTATCTACATATCGTAAATCTCTGTTCACTAGAACTATCGAAGGTGTTACACCACAAGATATTGATGCTAATACGGTGACATATAGTTTTGACGAAAGTAAATTTCTTACACCAAGTCAAAACTCTACCGACCATGACGGCACAATTGTTGCCGGTACTTCAAGTACTCAGAACTGGTATGAAATCCCACCACCAGAATTAGATGCTTTGGGCAATCGAAGAAACCTTTGGGAGTCTACTACTCTAGCGACTATACGAGGGAACTCTGGTCTGGACAACAGTCTAGTATTCTCTCCACCTAAGATGGTGACTAAACACGCGATCGACGCTAGTGAAGGTCAACTTGTTACTCAACTGACAATGTATATCAGAGACGATTCTGTAGATGGTCCTGCTACACCTCAACCGTCAGATGGAGTCGCGTTTAATTTCACCGATAAAACATTTACACTACCAAATGGATATGCATGGTCTAAGACAGTACCTGAAAACCCAGAGGGTCAAAACATTCAACTATGGGCAACTGTAGGTGTTGCGTCGGTCGTTAATGACCCAGAAGCAACAACTGACCTAATTGATGATTCGATTGAGTGGGATGCCCCAGAGAGAACCTCATCTGGTGCTAACGGTGCCGCTGGTAAGTCCACATTCCTATTGCGAGTTGTAACGCGTACAGTAAATAAGGATGACGCTGGACCACCCGCTCCAGTAGGCGGTTCTGTAGACTTCACGGGAGAAGGCACCGTCACAATGCCTACCGACTCAGACGGAAATTATCTGTGGTTTGATAGTGTCGGTGAAATGAATGACCACAACAGTGGTGTGGGTTATAATCCTAGCGGTAAGATATGGGAATCTCAAGCAGTTTTCTCAGTCATAGGTGAGACTGGGACTGACACTATTGTAGATTGGGCCACTCCTTATGAAGACCACAATAACGGTGAAGATGGTTTTACTACATACAGCGGTTTCTTGTATAAGAGAGGCGTTAGAACTTCTACTTTCACTAAACCACCTGCAAACACTATTCACTACAATTTCGGTAGTGACAGTTTTGTATTCCCTGTCGGAAACAATTATGATGGTTGGTACGAAGAACCACCAGCAGCGCCGACTGATAATAGTAAACCTGCTTTGTGGAGAGTCAAAACATTAGCATCATCTCAGAGTCTTTCGGGCACTGATACCACTTTGTCTTGGGGTGATCCAACACTATACTCAGTTGACCCAGACCCAGTAACAGTGAATCCATCGGACATTCCTGCGGCCTCTGAGGGTTATGTCTACTACTTTAGAGAGTATAATTCAGATCTTTCTGAAGGTGATAATAGAGCAGTTCCAAGCACTCCCACAGCTAGCCAATACAATTTCTCCGCACCAGGAAGTTTTTCTGGAGGAAGTTTTGAAGAAAATGACGATGGCGTAATACCTTGGTCTTTAAGTCCGCCAGATGGAACTAATCTATCAGGAACATTATTCGCTTCAAGATACAGAGCATTCCAAGATGTTGCTGGTAGTAACCCTGCTATCGCAACAGGGGGTAATATTACCTTTAGCACTCCATTTGTAAATTATAGTTTTAATGGACTAGTAACCTTCCAGAACTTCAATCAAGAGTTAGGGGATCGGTTCAGTGCATCGGTAACAACCATTGATGGGGGTAAGATCACAACGGGGTCGTTAGAAGCAGAAGCCCTTATCACTGACTCTCTAACTGTGAAGTCCCTTAAAGGTAATGTGAATACAATTACTCCTTTCGCAGGAACTGGTTATAGGTCATGGGGACCAACCAGAGATTCAAACGGTAATGATCAGTATAAAGAATTAACTAAGATCAACCTTCCTAGAAATACAGTTGTGCGGAATATAGGTTTAGATGCCGAAGGCGTAATGAGAACTGAGGTTCAAGATATTTCTCATATGGCCACAATAAATATGGCATTCTCTGGCGTATTTGCTACTGATACAGCATATGTAAAACTAGAAATGAGAAAGAAGTTAGGCAAAGAAACCAATAGCGCTTGGGGCAGTTACGAAACAATACAGATTATGACGCATAAGACTGCCGGAGGCGGTAACGCATGGACTACAATTCCTGTCGTTGGTTCATATGCAACTCCGGTAGATGTTGATGTTGAATTTAAAATTTCTGTGTTGATGAGAGGTGATAATGGTTCTGGTAATACAAGTCAATCTAGATCGTCAAACAATAGTTGGTCAGGAACAGTCGCAGGTCTTGTAGCATCTACTAATACCGATACAGATTCAGGATCTGGTACACAAGATGATACAGGGCAATCCACTGTCAGTGGTATTGGTGCGGGGGGAGAATCTTTAGATGGTTCGGCAATATGGAGCGAATATTCTTCTTATATTACATCCACCACATCAGATCTTCTAGGCACCATAAATTGGGATGATTATTTTGATACAAATAATAATACAAATAATCCAAATAACACAAATGAAGAGTTTACCGGTAATCCTTGATATACCCAAGAGGAAGATTGAATAATGCAATTTATAAGAATAGAAAACGGAAACCCAATAGGATCTCCTCAATCTTTTGATGGGAATATATTGCCGTCTAATGATTGGAAATTATATGTTCCTACTCAAGAAGAATACGACATTAATTTTTGTTTACTTGTTGATAAGTATATCGAATCAAAAGATATTGTTGCACAATTAGTATTACCATTTCCTGATGAAATTGTAGAAAAAATCCGTATAGAAAATTTACGAAAAAAACGTAATCAGTTACTCTCTGAAACAGATTGGACTCGTATGGACGATAATGGTCTAGACGATGACGATCGTGAGATATGGGCAATCTATCGTCAAGAACTGAGGGATATCACAAACCAATATTCTAGTTTAGAAAATGTAGTTTGGCCTGAATCACCATAAGGAATTATCATGTCGTATGGATTAGAAATATATGGACCAATCATCAATGGTGATGCAACTACCTCTAAGTTAGTATTTTCTGATTCGATCCGCACATCTAATATCCAAGTATACTCTTCATTTAGTCTGACTAAAGATCAAATAAGCAGTGAATATGCTTGCCCCAATGCCAATGATGATACTAAAATATTAATTGTATTTGTGGGCAACCCTAGATATGTAGATGTGATTAATAAGACTTCGACTGGTTTCCAATTACAAAATAATAGTGGTTCTTACGGTACACAGAGTGGTATTGTAATGGCACTGAGAATTTCATAATGTCATATGGATTAAAGATAATAGGCAATGATGCCGGAGGAACATTTACTGTATCGGACACAGAACTGGACATTCTTAATCTGATTGTCACAGATGCTGGTCGTGCACACTCGTTCACACTTCCAGGCGGTCTATTAGAAAGTGATATGATATTTGTTAAGAACCCTAGCGCGCCTGGTGGCGGTGACTGGAGTTCTGTTGATATTGAAGTGCCTTCAGATTATATCATGACGGTCACTTTTGATACACCTTACCTTCACAAAATGAATGTGTCTGGGGAAACGGTAACATTTACTGGAACAGGCATAGAAGCATACACCCCTCAAATAGACGGACAATTTGAAAATTGGAAACTCACAGTTTATGATGACTGGCAAACAGAGTTTGATTATTTTGTTGTCAGAAAAGCATCTACCATTATGGCCGACCCAAGCCGTTATGATACTAGTATAGACCGAGGTCTGCGAATTGTCACAAGCTATGGAGAAGTCGCGTTTGATAGTCGCGCATTAGGAACAAACTTTAACTTTGATATCGTTTCATGGTTACCACCTCTTCTTAGTAATGAAGTAGGGACAGAATCTAGCTCGTATGTAATGACCAAAGATACGAACGAATATGTAAATATTGAATGGTCTGCTCAAAACTCACACGGATCGGACTTTTTTGGTCTAAGGGTTGGTAGCACATTAGCTTCAGCTTATGATGCTATTGTGAATTTACAAAATGGCGACCAGAGACTCAAAGTTTATCCTACAGGCAGTCTTCTAGGCGCAACCTTGAGAACTGGTGGGTCTGGTACCTATGAACCTCCTGGTGGTGGCGGTGATGTTGACTCAGATGGTGACGGTTCCGGAGATCAAAACGCTACTGGATCTCTGACATATCAATCAGGATCTGCAATTACAGAAGGAAGTTCTATTACATTCAATGCGAATACTTCTGAAGAAGGTGCATATCATGTTCGAGTGTTTCAAACTTCTGGTTCTGGGAACGACTTAGGGTCGGACAGAGTAGCTTTCTTTGGTGATACTAAAAGCGCAACCTTCACAACAACTTCTCCCACCTCATCGAGATCAGTCTCATATACCAATGTTGCTGATTACATAGGCACATATTCAAGAAATAGAATATCTTCATACTCTCGAAGTGTAGCAGGGTCGTTCTCAAGAGATTTTGCTCGTAATTATGTTGGAGAATATACCGGAGAGTATTCTGGAGCATACGCTCGAACAAGAACAAGTACTTATGATAGAACAAGAGTTGAAGGGTACGCGCGATCTTTTTCTGCGACATATTCAAGAACCAGAACCTCTGCATTTGTAGCGGGATACAGCAGAACAGATACTACGAATTACTCTAGAGAGTTCTTGGGGATATACACAGGAAACTTCACAAGAAATTCTACATTAACTGAAATACAAGAGTACTCTAGAAACCTTCCCAATGGTGATGTTGCGTATTATTTTAGAATGCCAAGTACGGTGACATATAGTCGTACACGTTACTCTACCTACAACCGAAGCAGACAATCTACCCGAACTTCATCGTATGCTCGTAGTTATGGTGCATCATATATTGGCTACTACAGTAGAAACTATACAAGATCGAGAGTTTCTGCGTATACCAGAGATCGTACTGTATCCTATACAGCATATTACGCTAGAGAGTTTACAAGAAATGCTATATTAACTGGACCACAAGAGTACTCTAGAGACTTTCCCACTGGTGATGTTGCGTATTATTTTAGAATGCCAAGTACGGTAACATATAGTCGCACACGTTACTCTACATATAGTCGCACTAGAGGCGTGACTCGTAACGAGTATTACTCTAGTACATATACTGCAACTTTTACTGGGAACTTTGTTGGCAACTACGGGCGAACCAGAGTTACGAATTTTGTAGGTGATTATGCGAGAACGACTAGCGCAAGTTACACTGGTAACTATGCTGGTGACTATACTAGGGTGGGGTCATACGCTAGAAATTATCTTGGGAATTATGTAAACCCAGCAGTAGAATTTACTCGCACATCTACCCGTACGCGATATTCTGCCTATAGTCGCACCAGAACAACAGTCGGTTCTTATGTCGGAGAATTTACTGGAGTTTATTTCCCAGCCGACTCTACAAGAACCTTATATTATATAGGAAACTATTCTCGTGGATTCACACGCAACTTTACGAGAACTGTTGGTTACGAAGGCACTTACACAGGCAACTATGTTGGCGACTTCGCTGCAGCAGGAAGAATTAGTACTTTTACTGGTAACTATTCTCGTGGATATACACGTACCATTGGCGATGGATATTTTTACACTGCAAACAACACTTTCTTCTCAGTTGATACTAATACTAGTAATTCCGAAGGGTTTTCGATCACAGTACATGTCACCAATATTAAATGGAACGGAACAACGAAAGTACTTAATGACACACGGGATTATGGCAACGGCCCAACTAAGTTAAAAGGTAACGATAACATTTATTACTGGAGAGGTGATTTAATCGCTACAATAGGTGGCACCAAGTATTATGAAGTTGGTCAAGGAACCACAAGTTCTACCGCGGCCCCTACTGGAACAACTACTGAATATACGCGTAATTTTACTAGGGATCGTACTCAATCATTTACCAACGGCGCGACATATTCCAGTGAATTTACTGCTCCGTTTACAGGCACTTACTCGCGAGACTTTAACTATGCGAGGGACTTTATTCGTGGATACACTCGCACAAGAACTGGAACTGGATACTATGCATCTACCAGAATATCTACATTACCTGAGACTGATATAAATGGTGATCCTATAGAATATGAGGTTCCGCATGATGGGTATGCTAGAGTAAGGTCCTCTAGTTATAGTAGAACCCTTTATTATGTAGGTAATTATTCAAGAGGGTTTGCTGGAAACTTTACAGGTGATTATACAAGATCCATAGATTATGCTATCAACTATTCACGCAACTTCACTAGAACGTTATACTATAGTAGAAACTTCATTCTCATAAGAACTTCTACTTTTGAGGGGAACTATTCACGCACTTCTGTGGGCAACTTTGCGGGCAATTATAACAGAACAAGAATAACAGATTACTCTAGAAGTCGTGATTCGGCATATACTAGGTCCTATAGTACTGGGTTTGTAGGTGAATATGCGCGTGGGTATGTTGGAGATTATGTCGGTGATTTTGCTGGCACCTTTGTTGGTAATTATAGTAGAAACTATTTTGGAAACTATACTGCAAACTTCGAAGGAAACTATTCACGCAACTTCGGCGGAAATTATAGCAGAGAATTTACTCGCACAAGAGTTACACAAGGGGCTGGATATTTTACTAGAGACTTCCTTGTAGGCAATTACACTGGAAACTATGCACGTGGGTATGTTGGAGAGTATGTAGGCAACTTCGCTGGTAACTATACAGGTGATTTTTTAACACCATTCATCGGAAACTATACTGTTGAGTTCGCTAGATCAATAGGTTCTAACTACACTGGTAATTATTCTGGAAACTACGCCGGTGAATATACTGGAAATTATTCTCGTGATTATACAAGACCTTTTGAAGAAAATTATAGTAGAGGGTTTGTTGGTGAATATACTGGCGCTTACGAAGGCACTTATAATAGAACCAGTACTCGCGCTAGATCTAGCTCCTATGCAAATACATTTGGTGGTGCTTACGAGAGAACATTTGTAGGAGGCTATACAGGAAACTACATAGGCAATTATACACGCACTGGAACAGGAAGTCAAGAAGATTCTGAAATTGGTTGGCAAGGAGAAACATTCGTTGCTGAATTGAGAACAGGCAATACCGCATCTTTAATGTCTGAACCTAGAGGATCATCTAATGTGCGAGTACTTGACTCAAAGTCATTTACTTTGTATGATAATGACATCGGCACTATTTTATCAACGACTCAAAATGTTGTACACCATAGCGCGACGACACATACGGTAGAGTTTGATTTTAATACGCAAGGGGGTCAGTCAGTTCAAGGTCGAATTTATAATAACAACTTAACTCTCCTTCAATCATTCTCTATACAGAACGCTAATGGTGCTCAAACCGTTACTGTTTCAGATGTACCTGCAGAAGGACAAACAAAACAATACACTATTGGTTTCTACAATGGAAGTCAATGGTTGAACTCAGGAGAGTACACAGTCACTAAGGTGTCAAGCACATCAACAGATTCTACAACACCAACATATACACCAACATATACTCCAACATTCACCCCAACATACACCCCAACATTTACTACAACATTTACTTCTGAAAATGTTGGACTTGAGTGAATTTAAAGTATATAAATAAAAGGCAGATATCAAAGGTAAATTCATCATGGAATTGAAATACATCGTCTACGTAGATAAAGTGTCTGGTAAAATAAATAGGATTTCATACCCTACTTTTAAAATAGATCCAGCCGGTGTCTCTGAAGATGGAAAAGAGTTAATACTTCACATAACAGAAGATAGAGTCCCTGCAGGGTGCGAAGATCTTCGTCACTTTATGAGTTATTATTGGTATGTTCCATCGGATGGAGAATTTATTTTTATTGGTAGTCCGCCTAATAGGCATGCCACTTGGAGCAATGAACTGGGTGGATGGGAGTTTAACCGAGAAGATTTACTGAACGATATCAGGGTAGAAAGAAATAGAAAATTGTCATTAACAGATTGGACTCAAGTGGCGGACAGTCCTTTGACTGAAGAACAACGAATAGGATGGAAAAATTACCGTCAATCGTTAAGAGATGTTACAGATAATTTAGGAGCGATACTTTCCGTCGCGGAAGTAAATTGGCCTACAACCCCTAACTCTTAGGGGATTTTTTATTATAAATATACCTATGTCATTACTGCAGTGATGGCAAAACTAACTTTAACTTAAAGAGAGCGATATCGTGTCAACATCTAGTATTCCACTAAAAATTCAAAATGCTAATGGTGACTTACAGGAATTTACGCCTTCGCAAGAAGAATATCTTGCGTATGCCGTATCTGAAGCACTAACAGCGGCCGCTGCTAGTGACACAGGCAACCTCAGTCTTACTGATGGTGTTAATATTGGTTCATTTGTAGATACATACTACAATGAAGTGGCAGGAACACACCCTGCATCTAACATCACTAGTACCACCGTAACTACTACGCTAAAGCAAGTAGGCGGTACTGCTGATGAGTCTGGAGAAAATTTTGTACGTCCTGTTGGTTATTACGAGCTAGGTGACAATCCGGGTTTCTATGAAATGACGGATGGTGATCTAGACCTCCTCGTAACTCGTGCATTAAGCACAATGGAAACAAACCAATGGAATGGAATTTATAGACTATCTTCTATTCCACCAAGTCCTGATTATAAGGTTGCTATTTCTAATGTCTTCACCGATACACTTGGTGACGGCACAACAACACCTTACCACATTTATCAAAAAGACGGTTCATACATAGCACCTGATGAAGAACGTCCGGTCGCCATCTGTTATGATGGTTCATCCTTTGATGGTTTCAAAGAGATGACCAACGGTCAAATGTCTTTTACTCTAGGTCAACGAGCTAAGACATTACGATCGGTCCCAGGCGCAATTGGATCTTATCAGTTAAGATCTTCTGCTCAGGGTGCACCTATCTTGCCAGGAACATGGCATGCTCGTGGTAGTGCAGAGAACTCACGACGCACAATCATAGATACCGATTACACTCGTAACCGTGTTTCTTCGTATGCTCGTACTCGTATTTCTGCATATAGTCGTGACCGCATTTCATCATATACTCGCAACAGTGTCAACACTTTCTCACGAACTTTCGTGGGGGATTACACTGGTGCATATACGCGTGACTTCACTGGTAACTATACTCGTGGATTTGAAGGTAATTATGCTCGTACGCGTACTTCAACTTATGACGGTACTTACTCACGTAACCGCAGTTCAGCATATGCTGCTGACTATGGTCGTACTCGCGTATCTTCATACACTGGTACTTACTCGCGTACTCGTAATTCGTCTTACTCAGACAACTACGGTCGTACTCGCGTTTCTGCTTACTCAGGAACTTATTCGCGAACTCGTACTTCTGCGTACTCGGGCACATATGCTCGTACACGCATTTCATCATACACACGTAATCGATTGACTGCATTTACTGGTTACTTTGCAGGCACTTATAACCGTGCACGTGTTTCTGTTTACACTCGTAACCGTGTGACTAACTTCACCGGAACATTCTCACGTAGTCGTGCATCTTCGTACACTCGTGGTCGTGTCTCTTCATACGCAGGTACTTACTCGCGTACACGCAGTTCTTCATACTCTGCAAACTATACTCGCACACGCGTTTCATCATACACAGGTACTTACTCAGGCACTTACTCACGTAACCGTGTTTCTGCTTATGCGGGAACTTACTCGCGTAACCGTGTTTCTGCGTATGCTCGTACCTCAACTCGTACACGCGTCTCTGCATACTCTGCAGATTACACACGCACCCGTGTAACTAACTACACTCGTGATCGTGTAACCAACTTTGCTGGTGTTTATTCTCGTGCACGTGTTTCTTCATATGTCCGTAATCGTGTAACCAACTTTGCTGGAAACTTCGTAGGTAACTACTCACGTTCTTTCCAAGGCAACTATGCTCGTAACTTTGTTGGTAACTACTCTCGTGGTTATGCTGGCAACTATGTCGGCAACTATGCTCGTGTTTCAACTCGTACATCTACTCGTACTCGTTACAGTGCTTATGCTCGCACACGCATTACTAACTATGTCGGCAACTTTACCCGCACACGTGTTACTGACTATGCCGGAAACTTTGTAGGTAACTATGCAACCACATTTACTGGCGATTTCGTAGGAAACTATGCTCGTAACTATGCTGGCAACTACACTGGTGACTTTACTGGTAACTACGCACGTACATCAACCCGCACATCAACGCGTACATTGAACTATACGCGTACATTGTACTACACAGGTAACTTCGTTGGAAACTATGCTCGTAACTATTCTGCTGCATATTCTCGTACTCCAGCATACACTCGTACACTATACTACGCAGGTGACTTCGTAGGTGACTATTCGCGTACTCGTGCTGCATCTTATGTAGGTAACTACTCACGTGATCGTGTAACTAACTTTGAAGGCAACTTTGCTGGCAACTATTCTCGTAATCGTGCTGCCACTTATACTGGCAACTATAGTCGTACTCGTGTAACTAACTATGCTGGTAACTTCGTAGGAAACTATGGGCGTAACTTTGTAGGAAACTACGCTCGTGCATTTACTCGTGCACGTGCTGCGTCTTATGTCGGTGATTACGCAAGAACAGGTCCAGTCACTTATACTCGTAATCGTGTTGCATCTTACACTGGTAACTATAGTGGTAACTTCGTAGGCACTTATACGCGTGTCTCTACAAGTGTTTCTACTGGTACAGGTAGTACCGTAACCAACGCATATAATGGAGCCTTCTGGGGTGTAACAACTGGTTGGAAGCGTGACACTGAAGGTGGAGTAACCATCAACCAAGTTTATGTTGATGGCCTGAATGTCGCAATTGCAATTGGTAATGTCGATAGTATTACTTCTGGTGGCGTCACGTATTATCGTGGTACATTAAGAAGTTACTATGGATCATTTATAACCCACTTTGCTGTTACATATCAATCGGGTGGCGCCTCTTATACCGGTAACTATACCGGTAACTATTCTGGGACTTTCGTCACACAATACACAAGAACATCAAGTGGTTCTTTCACTGGTAACTATGCACGTACAGTTACTTACTACTACACTCGTACTCGTGCTGCATCTTACACTGGTAACTATGCACGTGCATACACTCGTACAAGAGGTTCCGCATATACTCGTGATCGTGTTACAAACTACGCTGGTAACTTCGTAGGCAACTATTCTCGTAATCGTGCTGCCACTTATACTGGCAACTATGGTCGTACTCGTGTAACTAACTACGCTGGTAACTTTGTAGGAAACTACTCACGTACACGCGCTGCATCTTACGTAGGTAACTACGCACGTACTTCTACGCGTACTTCTACAAACACTGGTTACTACACTCGTACATTGTACTACACTGGTAACTATGCTCGTGCATTCACGCGTGACCGCACTGCAGTGTACACGAATACCGGTAACTACACACGTACTGGATACTATGCCGGTAACTACGTAGGTGAATACACTCGTAACAGTACTCGTGACTCAACCCGTAACCGTGGTTCTGCATATGCCCGTACTCGTGTGACCAACTACGTTGGTGATTTCACTAGAGATCGCGTAACTAACTTTGCTGGTAACTTTGTGGGTAACTACACAACAACCTTTACTGGTGACTTTGTTGGTAACTATGCACGTGGATACGCAGGCGACTTTGCTGGTAACTACACTGGTGAGTACACTCGTACATCAACACGCACTCGTTACTCTGCATACGCAAGAACTCGTGTATCTGCATATGTCCGCAACCGTTCTTCTGCATACACTCGTGATCGTGTGACTAACTTTGCAGGTGACTTTACTGGTAACTATTCTCGCACATTTACTGGCAACTACTCACGCAACTTCGCTGGCAACTTCGTCGGTGATTTCGTTGGAGACTTCGCTGGTAACTATGTAGGTAACTATGCACGTAACTTCGGTGGAAACTATGTGGGTAACTACTCTCGTGGATTCTCTGGTCAGTACACTGGTGCTTACTCTCGTGGATTCGTAGGTGAGTACACTGGTGCTTACTCTGGCACTTACAACCGTAACTTCGCTGGTGACTATACTGGTAACTACGCAAGAGGTTTCGTTGGTGAATATGCTGGTACGTATAACACAACATTCACTGGTAACTATGCGCGTACTTTCTCAGGTCAGTACACACGTCAATTTGCCGGCGACTTCGTAGGTAACTACGCAAGAACGTTTGCAGGTGAGTACACTGGTGCATATGCTCGTGACTTTGTCGGAGACTTCGTAGGAAACTATAACCGTGGTTTCGTAGGTGAGTACACAGGTGCTTACTCACGTGGATTCGCTGGTGAATACACTGGTGCATACACTCGCGGATTTGCTGGTGATTATGTAGGTAACTATGCTCGTGGATTCGTTGGTGAATACACAGGTGCTTACTCGCGTGACTTCGCAGGGAACTATGTAGGTAACTACAACCGTGGTTTCGTAGGTGAGTACACTGGTACTTACTCTCGTGACTTTGTAGGTAACTACTCTCGTGTCCGCGTATCTGCATACGCACGTATCAGAACATCTGCTTACTCAGGTGCTTACTCACGTAATCGTGTTTCAACATACGTAGGTGACTTCACTGGTAACTATACTCGTGGATTCGAAGGGAACTATAACCGTAACTTCGTAGGAAACTACGCACGATCGTTCCTAGGTAACTACGTAGGTGCAACAATCTCTGACTCACTAACTAATGTGGTCGAGACGTATACTCTATACGCAAGGGTTGCATAATAACGCGAATAGAAATGAAAGTGGGGCAGAAATGCCCCACTATTTTTGACATATATAGATTATAATTTAATGAACTCTTTGGAGATATGAATGAGTCGTAAGCAATGGATGGATAATGCGTTCTGGGAAACAGAAGAGAAAAAAGAACTCAACTGTATTTTAGAACTTGAAGATGATGTGGGTCGTGTTACACGACAGCAAATGTTTTTATTACGTCACAACAAAGATGGTAGTGAGAACGAACTGTTTAATGAAGTAGTTGATGCTCTAGGCGAAGAATCGATTAATAAAGAAACTGAAGATCGTGTTGTTCGTAAGAAGGCAGAAGCTGAAGAAGAAAAACAACGTGACTTAGAACACCAAAAGGCACGTAAACTAGAAAAACTATTCAACTACAAACTAGAAGCGTTTGAGGTTGAAGAGATTAAGAACTCTAAGAACCGCAAGTTGAAGGCTAAACTGCGTCGGGCAAAGTCAAAGATTGAAGTAGATATGTACTCAATTATGATTCTGCAAGAACAACTAGAGGCCGAGACAGATGGAAAAGAGTAAAGGTTTTATTATTGTTGCGTCTAAGAAACGCAACTTTTATTTGTACGCAATCAATCTTGCAGAGTCTCTTCGGGACTACTATGAACCAGAAGAGGAATGCAAGATCTGTTTGGTGACTGAGGAACGATTCCTTGATGACCGTGGTCGAGATGTCGCAGACGATATTCTCTTATGTGACGATCACTACCGCGCTAAGTTATGGGGTATGGCGAAATCGCCGTATGACCTAACGATGTATATTGATGCTGACATGGAAGTAGAGCATGAAGACATCGTCAAAGTATGGGACGAAATGAAAGATCACGATGTGGTCTTCACCGCTTTGACAGATGACCGTGACTACATATATGCAGAACGTGACTTTGATACTCCGGAAGGCGTTTCTAAGTTCACACTATGCGGAGCAGTATGTTTATATGATATGTCTAAACCGATTGTACGTGAGTTCATGGATGATTGGTGGGACTTGACATTCAGACAAATGAATGAC
>Ga0181380_1000253_pt1 | contig 24750 bp, 16 predicted proteins | sample 3SPOviralmetaG_FD_130116 | JGI IMG/M metagenome (GOLD analysis project Ga0181380, IMG submission 130116) | Marine viral communities from the oligotrophic San Pedro Time Series (SPOT) site, San Pedro Channel, CA, USA - 3 SPOT_SRF_2009-08-19 | ecosystem: Environmental > Aquatic > Marine > Strait... | reverse complement strand
ATCTTCGTCAAGAACAACTGCATAATATGTTTGCTCGTCATCTAGCCCGCCAACAGAAATATTTCCGTTGTTGTCATATACAAGTTTTTGTCCATTTGAATAGCCATGATCTTCAATTGTAAATACACTAGTGCCCACTGCTACCGCTGTAGCAGCATTAAAGTTAGTTGTAGTTGGTGTTGGAATAAATGTATTTGTAATATCGCCTTCACTACTAACATCTGCTGGCTCTGGAATTTCTTCTGGTGATCTAATTGCCTCACTAACAATATTAAATCTACTTTGTACAAAATCTTCAATAGCAGTAGTAATTTGGGGTTCGCCAGCAATTATAGCATTTGCATATATAGCTGCTTGCTGAATGGATGCAACTGTTTGTAATTCTTCACCAGCAAAAACACTACGTGTTGAATCGGCTATGTTGGCTCTAAAGTAACTTAAACCAGCACTACGTGAATATCTGTTACCGGTATCCCATGTATCCTTTGCAACAGCTTCTACAATTAATTTTGTATCTCTAATACACTTTGCTCTGTTGTATGTAAATCCGTACCATTTATAAGTGTCAATTTCTTGATTAATATACCTAGTAACACGTTGCGCAATGTTTGCAGCGCCAACTGCATCTAGTCTAATAAAGTCATCTTGTAAAGGTTGACTTACGCTTAATGCTGTTAAGTCAAGTGCAATAGGATCGGCTAATAAACCTGCATCGGTTTCAATATGTTGTATAATTTCGCCAATACGTGTTTTTGCAAAGTTTGCTTCGGTAGCAGTACCAGGAGTTCCTGAAGTGTCCTGAGGTTGAGTATTTCCTGTTGATATACTTACTGCTTCTTCTTTGATAATTTGTTCTACAAGTACTTTTAATCTGTCCCAAGCAGCAAGTGTAGTTAGTTTCTGTCCAGTTCCGTAAACACTTGCTCCATCAACAAAATACTGTTGTGCAGCAACAAGAGATTCTAAGTTACCGCCAGTTGAAAGGTCATACGTTAATGCATCAACGATCTTGCTTACATCATTTTCACATGCTGCTTGGTTATAATTAAATCCTGTAAAGAAAGGAGCTGTATTTGAATTAACTTGGCTTGTAATCCATGCTGTAATCTCTTTTTGTAAAAACAATTTGTTTGCAATAAGTTGTGCTACAGCATTAGCACTATCTGTATTAATAGCTGTTGGCAATACTCTTGCATCAACTAGATCGTCGCCAGCAACACTTGTACTACTACCTGCATCTAATATTTCAATAACTTCTTCCCATAAAGCATTTGATCTAGATTCAAAAGTCGAATCTTGTATAATTCCAGCAGTAAATGTTTTTGCTTGAGCAAATGCATCAAGGTGTTGCTCTTTTTGTGCTTGGAATAATGACATATCAAAACGTCCATTAAAATATGTTAATGCTGCGTTTAATGTTCTTGCATTACTGTTTAATGCAGCATCGTGTCTAATAGAGTCAACTAACAAACGGGTGTCTCGACGACACTTTTCTTCGTTATATGTAAATCCAGCATATATACTCGACGATCCTGCGTTTGCAGTTGCAATCTGTTGTTGTATCCAAGTGTCAGTATCAGTAGCAATTTCTAAAATTTTATTTTGTAGTAGATCGTGTGCAAATCTGTATCCTGGCTCTCTATAACGTAAAACAAATTCTTCAACTGGTGCGTCTCGATTAACACCAACGATTGTAATTGTTTGTTTACCATCACTAGCACCAGTTGATACAACGTGAGCTCTATCAAATTCAAATGCCTTTGGAGAATAACCACTAGATCTCAACGCATACAAACCAAAGTTTGTCGCGGAGTTAGTAATGGAACAATAACCACCGGACTGTGTATAAACACCATTAAGTAGGAAAATTTGGAAACAAGACACGATCTGTGCATAGGCATCGTTAAGTAGTCTCCAACCTGTACCACCAAACGAAAGCATAGTGTATGCGTTAGCAACCATTGATTTACCTTGTTCAGGTGTTGCACCAATAACTGGATTCTCAGCTTCAATATTATAGCGAGGAACGTTTGGTGATTCAACTAACGCACCGTCAATTTTAGCACCACTACCGCCTAAGAACGAAATGATCGAACAGTTCTGTGTATATGGTGAAGTAACAATATTTGGTTTTGTGTTAGGTAAGTTTACATATTCACTTCTATCTGTAATATCTGTAGCATTTGGATCGTCAAACACTGTAGCATAGTCCCAAGTAATCAACGGAACTTGGTTTTCGTCTACGCCGTCTCTAAATGTAAATTCACCAAAGTAACATGCGTTACGAACACGGAACATGTCTAAGTTAGCATTAGCAGGACGTACAATACAACCACGCAAACCGTCGCCTTTGACAACAACGTTATCTGGAATGATAAGTGGGTTATCTTCTGTATAGTCACCAACAGCAACTTTAATGTTTACTCGAATACCTGTTTTTGTACCATCAGGATTGTAAACAATTGGTGCGGCAAGTTTACAAGCTCTTTTAATAGTTTTAACTGGAGCACTTTGTCCGTCATTAGCATCGTTACCTTGTTCGGCACTAACATAAATTACGTTACCGCCAAAAATGTCTGGATCGCTAAATGCTAAGTTTCCAAGTCCGTCTGTTTTTAAAATTTGTCCAACAGTACCATTAACCAGAGGCAGGGTTAAATCATAACTGTTTGGCAAGTTAAACGGAGCTTGTATACCAATACCATCTTCACCAGAAGCAATACTTTCGCGGAATGTAATCTTACCAAAATCTTCTAAGTCAATGTCGTCTTTCATATTAAAGCCGGCGTTTGTGACTGTCATCTTTTCGTCACCGTTGACTGTCATACTAATTTCAGCACTTGCTGAGTCAGCTAAGTCATCTACTCTAACTTCGGTGTTGTTTTCAAAGATTCGTTTGGTTATATCTTGGACTGTGTTATCATCACGTAGTAAGTATACCTTACCGTCTGCTGTGTTGATGGCTAATTCGCCTGAGTCTAATTGTGCCACACTAGGTTGATTACCAGCGACCGCACTTCGCTTGTGTCTAATTCTTGTTGCCATTTGCAACTGCCTCCTATTTAGGTACGGGTCAAGTCTACAAAGACGCCCATGACGTAAAACGTAAAATACGCTACAATGTTATTTATCTAGGAAGTAAAAGTGATAGCTTAATTAAAAGCTACCACCATCAATTGTGTCAGTCCAAACTGGTGTTGAATCTGCGTCACTTGTTGCACTAAGTATTTGGAAACTTTCAGTTATATCAGCATCGCCTGCTGCTGCTGTTACCTGTACAGGATTTGCTGCATTACCATAAAGTATACCATCTGTAGTAAATGTGCTTGCACCAGTACCACCGTATTGTACTTCGAGGTCATTAATTAATGTAAGTGTTCCAGCATCAAGATTTGTAACAATAATTCTATTGTTAACAGCATCAAGCATCTCGGTACTATCGTCTGCAAAGATACTACCTCTAAATCCTGCTGCATCAAGTATACCAGTTACAAACAAGTCTTGATCAATTTGTACGTTAGTTGTAAATGTACTTGTAGTTTCACTTAAACGTAGTTTTTCTACACTTGCGCCTGCTATTCTAGTTGTGAATAACATGTCGAAGTCTTCATCACCAGTTGTAACATCTGTACTTACAACATCAATTCTACCAGCAGTTACATAGTTATTGTTTGTAATTTCTTGTTCAAACGGTAAACCAATACCTGCACCAATTACAGCATTACCACTCTCATTGTGGTGTGCAAGTGTAATTGGATCGATAACATTATCAGTAGCACTGTCAGATTCATTTGCAATAATTTTAAAGCTATCTCTAGTTCTAATAGTATTTGCTGGAATGTAAATTTCGTCAGTTGCTTTTTCAGTAAGTTGTAATATGTCATTACTATCACCACTAATGTAACCTTGAACGTGTAAGTTTCTAGCAATGCCAACACCGCCGAGTATTCTAATTGCACCAGTTTCCCAATCAATACTTTCAGTAGTATTTTCAAATACAGTTAAGATTGTATTGTCAACTCTAAGTGTAGTTGGATTTAGAGTCATGCGCTCTATACCATCAGTAAAGAATTCTAATGTATCTTCGTCAGCGCCTGGTGAACTTTCAGGACGTATAAATGTATCTTGATCAACATCTCTAACACCGCCTAGTGTACCCCAGTTGGCTCCGTCATATCCTTCAAATGCACTATCAGTTGTGTTATATCTAACTTGTCCTTGTGCTGCTGTTGAATCTGCACCACGTTCTGCTGTAGTACCAACTGGTAGTTGTAATGTACCAACACTGTTAAATATAATAATTTCACTGTTAAATGTAAGCACACTATCAGTTGATACTGCACCCATATTAATAGTTGTTGCATCGCCAAATGCATTTATTGTTCTAGCATTTGCATTTAGCAAGTTAAACGTATCAGTTACATTTGTTGTAATATCACCACCGTCAACATTTAGATCTAAGTCAATATCAACATTGTGTTTGATCGATGTAGTACCAATTCCAACCGCACCAATTGTCAACTGTGTTGTTCCGCCAAATGCATTTACAATATTAGCATTGTCATCGAACAAGTTGAATGTTGTTGATGTAGTAGTTAGGTCACCGCCGTTTACTGCTAGATCTGCATTAATTTGTACATCGCCTAGTACAAGACCGCCTGTTAGTTTGTTAAGATATCTATTTTCAACATAGTTTACAACCGCAACCTGTGTTGGTGTAGTATTTTGATCTGGCTGTCCGGTACTTGCTCTTAGATCCGAACTGTTGCTAACTTCTTTAAGTTCAACACCAACTGGAATACCAAAGCGTTTGAACGGTCCAATACTAGCAATACCACTTAAACTAATCTCTTCAGCGTTTAGTGTAATAGCACCTGTAAGAGCGTTAACTCCAAAGAAGTTACCAACTCTAAAGTTACCAATTTGGTCAACAGTACCACCTGCAAATACTCTACCGTTATCGGTTTCTGTAATTTCGTTTTCTGCAATAGCACTACCACCAAAGAACGGAAGTGCGTTATAAGTAATACCTGCGCCAACGTATTCAAATGCATGTCCACTCGTACTTACAGTTGAAACATTTTGCATACTACCAACTGTTCCTTCTTGTACAAATGCAAGTTGAGGGAACAAGTCTAGTTCGGCAACTCCACCGTATTGTAAGTTAAGTAATCTAATAGCTTCGTCTTCAATTGCTTGTGTAGCATCAAGTACTAGCTCTCTTTTAGCATTTGCACTTGTTTCAGCATTTGCTGCATAATCGTGATCAATTTCATTTGGTAATACAGGATAAATGCCTTGGCTAATTACTTCTGCAATTTTTGTTACGTTAGCAGTTATACTTACAGTTGCATCGCTTGTACCTGCTGTTGCATTATAAACTTGTGCAACTGTTACGCCGTCACTAGTTGAGACTGTAACATTTCTGCCAATCTTATCCATAACATCTGCTAGACGTTTATAGGTAAATTCAGTAACACCTTCTTGATCTGCATTATCGCCTGTTGTTGTAATGCCGTTTAGGATTGTTCCTGTGTAATATGCTTCCCCTGCACGTCTTGTTTGTTTGTTACCGCCATACATCATATCGTAAAGTGCAGCATCGATAATATATTTTGTATCTCTTTCACATGCTGCTACATTATACTTAAAGCCTAGTATGTTGTCATTAATAAATGTAATTGTACCAGTTTGCACTGTTGCTTTGGCAAGTATTAATTTATCTAATTCAGTTGTCATTGCAATCGAAGCCCAACTAGTATCAGGCTCTAAGTCATTTGGTGTACTTAACAAGTTACCTGCTTGAATTGCATCAATTGTAATGTTAAACAACGTATTTGATGTAGTTGATTGTGTGCTTGTACCATACGGTCCTACTAAACTCTGTGTTTCAGTATTGCCTGCTGTTGGTGTAACAGCAATACCTTGGATACACTGAGATGCAACAGTTTTTAGTCTAGTTAGTGCATCTGCTGTTTGTGTTTCTTGACCATACACTTGACTTTCACTGTCTAAGAAATAACTTCTTGCACTTGTTAAAGAACTAACATTGCCTGTGTATAGTAAGTCATGTGTAGTTGATTCAATTAAGTATCCAACATCTCTACGGCACTTTGTTTGATTATAACTAAATCCATTTTGATTAGTGTTAATATATGTAATAACGCTCTGTACAAGATCAGCACTTGTACTATCGCCAGTTGCTGTTATTAATGCTGCACTAGCTTGTGTCTGCGCACTTGCTCCACTTAGATTAGGTGTTGTTTCAGTAGGTAATATTGTTAGTGTATTTGCTCTAACAACATCTACTACAATTTCAGTTAATTCTTTTACACGGTATGCTTCAATGTTTGATGCATCTCCTGAACTTGTATTCTGTCCAGAATATGTACCTAATACAATCTGTTTTACAATTGCACTAAGTTGTTGTAGTGCATCCGCAGTTCCGTCTCTTTGATCATATGGAAGAACACTTGCACTTGCTTCAAAGTATGCTTTTGCATTAATAATGCTTGCAAGATTTGTTTCATACATAATATCGTGACATAGTGCATCAACAATAAATTTTGTATCTCTTTGGCATTTTGCTTCGTCGTATGTCAAGTTTGGCAAATTAGCATTAATCCAACTAATAAGTTCTGTTGCAATAAAATCTCTGTTTGCTACTAGTTGATCTTTTGCATTTCCTTGTAGAACGTTTCCTGTTGGATTTGGGAATGTTAGTGCATCAGCATTAGCAGTTCCATTTTGTATAATATCAATAATTTCATCAAAACTTGCATTAGTTGCAGAAATACTTGTTGCATCGCCTGTAAGTAAAGTAGCAACTTCTGATTTTAAATGCGTAATAGCTGCAATAGTTTGTGTAATTTGATCGCTAATTACATACGCACTCACTGCTCTATAATACGATAGTCCAGCTGTGATACTATTATAATTTGTTCCGAGAAGCAAATCGTTTACAACAGCATCAAGTATTAGTTGTGTATCTCTAGCGCACTTAGCACTATCATATACAAAATATTGATCGTTAATGTATGAAATAACTTCTTCTTCTAAGAAACTTTTGTTGTCTTGTAACTGTCTTGCAGCGTCAATTAGTTCTTGACTTGCAGGAGTAGGTGCTGGATATGTTTGTCCTTCACTTGGTAGTGTACCAAACTCTAAGAAAGTTAATACTGTATCCCATCCATCTGTAATTCTTGTAACTGCTGCTGCATTTGCAGTAACATACGTTAGTGATAGTCGTTTTGCTTCGCGTAGCGCAAGGATTGTTGCTGGGAATTGCGAGTCTTTTACTGTTGCTGCGTTGCCTCTTAAATAGGCTTGCCCTGCTACAATAGCATTATGGTTAGTAGCAAGTTTCGCATCTCTAACTACTGCATCAAGAATTATTCCTACGTCACGTTTACATTTTGCTCTATCATATGTAAAGTCTGGATAGTTTGTTAAAATGTATGTAGTAGTTAAGTCAGCAAAGTTATCTTGCTGTCCAAAGATACTACTAAATGCTGTTTGCAACGGTGCTGCTGCCCAGTCGGTAACTGCTCTACTGGTTGTTGGTAATCCAGTTGTGCTTCCTGCTGTAAGAACATCAATAATAATTTGAATTAATTCTGATGCTTTAGCAACTTCAGTTGCAGTTGCAGGCTCGTTTGTTGTGTCTTGTGTTGTTGTATTGCCTGTACTTTTTGATAGAGCTGCTTCTAATAAGATACCAGTTACAACACCTTGCAAGTGTGTATATGCTGCAATAGTTGCAGTTGTTTCTTCTGTAACAGTACCCAACTGTCCGACTGTTCCAACAAAGTAACTATCGGCTGATTGTCGAGTTGCACTATTGCCTTCGTACAATATGTCGTATGTTAATGCATCAACAATATATCCAACATCTCTTCGACACTTATCATCGTCGTATGTAAGTGAAGGATTATTCGAAGTTACATATGCAGAGATTTCGTCAATTATAAATTGTCTATTTGCACGTAACTGATCTTTAGCATTTGCTCTTGCAGTAATAACATTTGTTGGTTCAGGATATGTAATAGTATCAGCATTGCTAATATTACCAATAGTAATTTGTTTTATAACTGTATCTTGAATAGTTGTTTTAGCATTTTTCCAAGTATTCACATCAGTTTGAATAGCTGCATCTGCCCAGCCAATGTCTGGCTCAACTAAGGTTGGTAAAAAGTCATATGTTGTATAAAAGAAGTCACTGTATGTTGTACGATCAAGTTTTTCAATTGCAGGTAATAAAGTTTCTCTTATCCATTCATATTGTGTATATGTTAGCTGATCATAATTACCAGCGTTGTATGTAGTAATAGCTGTTGCATCAGCAGAAGCAATACTACTGTTGTTGTCAATGTCGCCATATTTTCTACTTGTTCCCGGAGCGTTACTGTCTAAGAATGTTTCGTATATTCCATTGCCGCCGCCAACAAGACTTGATATTTTATTTGCTAAAGCAGGAAGATTTACACTTCGGTCATTGCGTGTAACATCTTCAATTATTGAAGTAAGTGATTCAATATCTGAAACTTCATCGGAACTAGCAGGAGTGCCATTAGTATTTTGTCCAGGATAGTTTTCAATAATAACTTGGCTTACAATATTATTTTTTAAATGTGCATACGCTGCGGCTGTTGCTACTCTTTGCGATTCTGGCAGCTGGCTTGCTGTTCCTTCGTAATATGATGTTGCTACTCTACGTGTAGCAAAGTTACCAGTATACTGAATGTCAAACGATAATGCATCAACAATATACTTTGTATCTCTTGAACATTTTGCTTGATCATATACTAGAGCTGGATAATTTGTATTAATCCAAGTAATTAGTTCGCCTGCAATAAAATCTCTGTTTAATTGTAGTAGCACACGAGCTGCTGCTCTACTACTGTCTACACCAGGATCGCTAAATGTAAGTGCATCTGCTGCGGCATCTGTACTAACAACTCCGTTTTGAATAATGTCTAAAATTTCATTAAATGCAGCATCTGATCTAGTTTCAGCAGTAGAGTCACTTAGGTATGTACCAGTTGCAAGTGTCTTCATGTACTGGTAAGAGGCAATTGTTTGCTGGAATTGCGCACTTAGTACATACGCAGTGTTTGCTCTCTGATACGATAATCCAGTTGTAACAGCATTGTAATTAGTACCTAGTGCTATGTCAAATGCAACACTATCAACAATTTGTCCTACGTCACGTCTACATGTGGTACTGTTGTATCCTCTACCTTCGATAATTTCAATTACTTCGTCCCAAGCGGCGCCAACTCTTGATGTAGCAGTTGCATCAGCAACAACATTACTAAGTGCTAGTGTAAGGGTTTTAACATTCTTATAGGCAGCAAGTGTAACTTCTAATTGAGTTGATGTTACTTCGCTTGCATTAGCTCTTGCATAAGCAAGCCCCGCAGTAACACTATTATAGTTTGTTCCGAGTGCAGTGTCATAAGCTACTGCTTCAGTAATAATTCTAACATCACGTTCGCACTTGTCTTGATCGTACGATAAGTTGCTAAACTGTTCTGCAATATATTTTATTGTTTCATTAACAATAAAGTCTTTGTTAAGAAGTATTGAATCTTTTGCTGCTACTGCTGCTGGACTACTAGCATTTGTATCGTCATAAAAAACGTCTGGTGCACCACTACTATCTTCATTTGAAATGAAGTTTGTAATAATTGCAGTTTTTTCTATTATGTCATATCTATATTGTTCGTTAGCAGGATCGCTATCTGGAATAAGAGCAAGTATTTCATCTCTTGTTGCTTCGATACCAAAAATTGTAGGTGCTAATTGTTGATTAAGTACTTTGGCACTGTTTGCACGTAAGTAACTTCTACCAGCGGAAATACTTTGGTAATTAGTACCAAGAGCAACATCGCCCATAATAGCATCAATAATTCTTCTAACGTCACGTCTACAAACATTTTCATCATATATAAACGGTTGTGTTGTAATGTTGTTTCCAGTTACATAATAAACAGTTGAGTCGCCTTCAAACTTAATAACACTACCTGTTTGGGGAACATCTCGTAAACTGTTTACTTCAATTGTTTTGTTTTTAATTAGGTTAGCTGTTGCGGTTGCTGCACTACTAAATCCGCCGCCTGTTAATGTAATGGTTGGCGCTGATTGATAACCGCTACCTGGATTATCAACTGTAATACTTGTCACTTCGCCTCTTAATGTATCGACACTAGCAGTACCTTCTGCTGTAACTCCTCCCGGAGTTATTGGTGCTTCAAAAGTAACAGTAGGTGTACCAGTATATCCTGCACCTGTACTATTTACAGTTACACTACCTACATTAGATGTATATGTTTGTGATGGTCTTGCAGTTGTATAAACTTTATCAAATAGTCCGTCAGCAATAATAGCAAATGTACCAAAGTCACTAACACTGTTTGAAATACTAAGATAGCCGCCTTTGGTTGTTAAGAAACCAATACGTGTAAACACCGAGAAGCAACTAACAATCTGTGTATAACCAAAGTTGGTAACATGGAAACCAATACCACCTTGGGCAATTTGTGTAAATGCATCTGCAACAAAACTAAAAACTAACGAACGTTGATCGTAGTCATTACCGTCGACTAAAATACCGTTACCACCACCGTTAACATTTATTCGTTTTGCTAGTGGAACAGCTGGATCGTTTTCAATCGGTCTAGCTGTTGCAGGCACGCCGTCAATTTGTACTGTTTGGAATGGAATAAATTCTGTTCCGTCATTCAACCAAGGACCGTTCATGTTAGTACAGTTTTGTACATATGGTGATGTAGTAACTAGAGCACCTTCTCTAATTCTTGCACACCAGCCTGGATCACGTAGTCCTCTAAATGTCATCTGGAATAGATAACAAGCATTATCCATTAAGAATAAGTCTAGTGTTGGATTATTTGGAAAAACAAGTACGTTACGTAAACTATCGCCACGTACTGTCATACGTTCTTTTAATGTAATTGGGTTGTCTTCGTAAAACTCTCCTGGTGCAACTTTAATTGTTGCGCCCGCTGGAGCATCATCTACTGCTGACTTAATAGTACGCTTTGCTCTTGATGCGCCTGCACCAAGTCCGTCATTTGCGTCATCGCCTTCTAAAGAAACATAATAAACTAAATCGTTTGTCGGACCACTACTACTTCCAGTAACTTCTAAGTTACCGGCAACTTTGACTGCTCCTGCTTGTGGAGTAAGTTCAATAGTACCGTCATTGTTAATAATAAGTTCATTGTTGTCAATTTTTCTTGAGTATATCGACTGCTTCTTAATATATTCCATTTAAACTTCCAAATAACTAATCGTTGCACTCAATCTGTTTGAGTCGGGACTATTTAAAACAACACTGTCCCCTTCTTCTAATATTAAACGTTCAGTATTAAACGAAAATGTTTCTTGTGCTGGCATAGCGATAGTATTCAAAACTTTATTTGCATTAGTTTTTGATTCTCCACTTGGTATAACATGCATATCAAAACTACTTGCAAACGAAGCATCAGTTGTTGTTGCATAGTTGCAAACAACAATTGTAGTAATTGCATATTTTTTCTCTGCCGGCACTAACAATATTGTTGTGTCTGTTGCTAATATTAGATTACTTGCAATGGCCATTTTGTTTTCCTTTAAAAAATTATACTATACAATAGTGCTTTGTTTCTACTGATAATTTCATCTGTAGTTGAGTTTTGATTGATAAAAAATATACCAGTTCCTCCGTCAGCTTCTGCTTTACCATAAAGTTTAACTCCATCAGTTGGTGCTTCAGGATCAGTTGTAATAGGAAATAATGCTGGAGTTCCAAACTCTACACTTCCTGTTCCGCTGCCCTGCACTTTAAGATTTGAATTTTGGTTTATAGTTGAAATTGTGTTAGTTGTTATACCGACTTCAAGTAATTCAATACTTGCTTGATAAAAACGTGCTACTTCGCTACTATCAACTGTAATAAGAGCTAAACTTGCACTGCTTGTTTCGTCTTGGTCTGCTACACTTACAGTTGTGTCACCGCTTTCGATTGTATCAGTAAAGTTGTATGTATTATACGCTTTAACATAATCTTTAACAGCTTTTACGTTTGGTATATGATCGTCATCTGTTGGCGCACTAAGTCTATCAGGTAGGTTTACGTTTGGCTGAATTACACCATTAACGTAAGGCCAAAGTTGTTCTTCGTAACTAACTGTTCCAGTTACAGTTACAACATTAGTCCCTTCACCTAATAAAACTAAATTGTCACTTCCAAATGTTCCAACAAAATTTGTAAAAACACCTATTGTTTCGTTATTCTGGTCTTTAAATGCCCACGCACCTTTATCGCCAATGATTCCACCGCTTCGAGAGTCGTACCAATCAAGGTCTTCGTCGTACAATAATTTAGCATCAGGAAAATTCCCTCTGTCTACAATTATTCCAGCTGTTTCAGTTCCATCAGGCCCTGTTGAAACTCCGTTACCACTTTCACCATTGTTAATGGTAATTGTTTTATCAGTAACAGCTAATTCCGATGTGTTAATAGTAGTTTGACTACCAACAACATTAAGATCGCCGTAAAAGTTAAACGTGCCGGTAGTTGCTGGAGACAATCCATCTCCAGCATTAAATTCTACTGTGCCACCAGGATTAACTGTGACTTTATATAGATCTACACTGTGTTCAAGTATTTTGGCGCTAGACATTTAATGCTCCTTTAGATTACTGAGAATCTACATTTGCACCGGCATCGCCTGCTGCTGGGTGGAACCCTGCTGCCCAACGAACGTTTGCTACGTTTGCTGTTCCGCCTTCATACTGAATTGTTCTATTGCGTAGTTTAGTTACTTGTACAGTTGTTGAATCTTCTAAGATTGCATCGATTCTAAATTCGCCTGCTGCTAGTGCGCCGTTAGCTTTATTCACTAGTGTCATTACTTCACCAGTTGCTGGATCGCCTGCATCTGAATCAAGTCTTACTAAAAATTTATTTGTTGATCTTTGTGATACAATGTGTGCTGCTGTTGTTGCTTCTGCACCACTTGTAAAAAAGTGGCGTGTTGCTGCGATACGGCCTGTTCCAAACCCTATCAAATCTTTATTAATTGGACGTCCCATTGTTTTCTCCTTATGTTGACGTTCTAGGTCTACGCGGTGGGACCGCATAAGTCCTTATCAAGGTTCTCTATTCCTCTGACAAAAGTATTTATCCATTTTAATAAAATGGGTGTTTACTCATTTAATTCAATATCTGTTGCAAAGGATCTTCCGTTCTTTTCTACAACATAATATTTTATTCTGTCTCCGATTGCATATTCTTTGCGACCATTCTTGATAACAATGTCTCTACGAGTTTGTCCAAATTCGTCAGGTCTAACAATAGCGTTGCTTCCGGAATATTTAAATATTTGACCAGTTTTCATTATACTCTCCTATAGTATATTTACTCAATAAAAAAGGCCCCGTAGGGCCTTTTCCATTAACATTTGACTTTAACTTAGCTGAAGCTTAGGTTGCCGGTTGTTACGCCAACTTTACTTAGGTAGTCAGCTGCGTTACCTAGAGACGAAGCAGTGTTGCTTAGTTCTACATAACCGTAGCGTGTCATAAATGATACTACTGGCTCAAATGTGCCTGGATCTAGAACAACACCTGAACTCATTAGTGGGATGTATGGGCAATAGAATGCTGCTGCATCTGATTCACTAGTACCTTTGTAACCAACAAGAACGTCATCAGTTGAAGAATATGTGTTTACATAAATCTTCATTGCGTTGTTCAATGTACCAACCATTTTAGTGTTAGTTGGTGCTTCGAATGTGCCTTCTGTTGTTCTTGCAAACGCTGATGTTGTTGCCGACTGTAGAATTGTTAATACAGTTGGTGAAACAACAGCCCAGTTACCTGCGCCTCTGCGTGTACGCTGTGCAATTAAGTTTGACACTTTGTTGATTTGAACTGCAAGTGCTGCATGTTCGTCACCAACAAAAGTAGCTGTACCACTTACTGCTGCTTGGTTGTAAGTTTCTGCTGCTGAACCTGCTAGTGAGGTTAGACTTGCAATAACTTCTTGGTCGATTTCTGCAGTAATCTCTTGAGCAAGTGCTGCCATGATTTCTGCTTCTACATCGATACCGTGCTGGCTTTGAGCGTCTTGTGCCGCTTCAAATGTCCAACGTGCTGATAGCTTACGTGACTTCGCTTCAACAGTCTGTTTCAAGATCTGAATGCTTAGTCTGTTACCAGCTGCGCCTTCTAATGCGCTTGTTGCTGCTGCCCTGTCGTCTGCTGCGGCACCGGAGTAACCTTCAGCAATTTTGAATGGACTTAGAGCTTCATCACCAGCTGCTGTGTCTGTTCCGCTTGCACTATTGAAAGCATCAGCATAACGTACACGTAGTGTATGAATTTGACCAACTGGACCAGTCATTGGCTGTACGCCGACTAGTTCGTTAGCGATAACGGTTGGCATAACACGTCTGATCACTGGAAGGATCACACGGTTTAGGGTTGCTACGTTACCAGCAGAAGTTGCACCTGCAGTTGCGGATTCTGACAAATACTTGCGAGTATTTTCAAGAGTTGTTTCCATAACTGCTTTTTTGTTGCCTGTAAGGCCTTCGACTAAGGCACCTTTTGTCTCCTGCCAGCGACCTGTTAGTAGTTCTGACATATTTATCTCCTTATAATCCGGCCAAGCGTTTGATATCAATCACATTATGTTTTGATTCGCTTGACTCGATAGAACTGTTTGTTTTATTGCCTGTAATTTCTTTGCCTTCTTTAAGTGTTGCCTTCTGCTTCGCTGGAGCTTTACTGTCAATAACTGACGGTAGATACTTGTCAAACGCTGAACGTAGTTTAGGTGTTTGAACTGATTCCAGTAAATCTGCCATGATTTCTTTCTGGGCCGTGTTAAGTGGTCCAGTAAGTTCGTTTAATACTTCTTTACGCTGATTAGACTCAACTAAACGCTTTACTTCTGCGTCTTTTGCTTCTGCAATTGCTTTAGCTTTTAGTGCTAGTTCTTTTGCTTCTACAACTTGTTGATTTTTAGTGTCTACAACTTTAAGTAATTTTTTAGTTTCTGATCTTTCATTTAGGTGTGAACCCATATATTCGTTAGCAAATGCTTCGAATATTTTACGACCAAAATCGTTTTTACGTGCTGAGTCAATATCTTCTTTCAACTGTTTGATTTCGCTGCGTAAGCCGCGGTCAACAGTTTCAGATATTGCATTTGCACTTCTTTCGATAAAGTCTTTACGGACCTTTTCGAAGTGAGCTTTGCCTTCACGTACTAGACGTACTTTTGTTTCAGCAAGATCTTTTTTGTCCTCATCAAACTCTGCAATTTCTTTAGCTAGTTGTTCGACAACAAATTCTTCAAGCACAGTGAACTTATTAGCCATTGCTTTTTGATCTTCGTGTAATTCGTTTACTTCTTTAACCAATGTTTCTGATACAAATCTTGACATAAGATTTGCATTTTCTTTCATTGCTACCGCATACTTTGCTTTTTGTTCAGCAAGTTGTTTACGGTCTTCAGCAAACTCTTTCATTTCCTCTGCTAACTTTTCAGTCATCAAAGAATCAATTGCTTCAATCATAACACCTTTATCGTGCTCATATTTTGTTGCAAACTCTTCACGAAGCTCGGAAGTAACGGCAAGACGATTTTCATCAATCTTTGTGTTCCATGCTGCTTCAATTTCTGTTTTCATTGCTTCTGAAATTGCATCGCTCTCTAATAGGGATTTAAGTGCTTCCATTAATTTCTCCTTTATTGGAGCCTGCTTATTATGTTTAATAAGCTCTCTGCAATATATTTTTGTGCCTTTGGGTCGCCTGTTACTTCTTTTGAAGTTAAAAATGCCTTATACCCGCCTCTTTCGTTCATTAAATGTTCGTAAATTGGTGTAGGATATGCACCGGGGGCGCTGGGCTGAGCCACAACGTCCACGGTGATTATTTCAAATCCGTTGACATTACCTGTGGTATCAACGTCTCCGCTACCTCTTGATGAAACACCTAGTTTAACTCCGCTTTCAAGCATTGTTTTAACTAGGTTTCCCATTGGTGTTGGTAGTACTTTTAATTTACCATAACCGTTTGCACCATCCATCCACATGTCTGTGATTAGATGACTTACACGGTCTAGGTTAATATTTAGGCCTTCTGGATGATCAACTTCACCACAAACCGAATATCCTTCAGCTATCTGCTCATTGAGCGTGGTGACAGCCCTGCCAATTTCTTCTACCGGATAAACACGCTGGTTAGCGTTTTTAACACCACCTTGAATGAAAATTCCCTTCATATGAAGGTCCTTTCCACCCGAAGCGTTATCAGCAGACTCAACGACCATTCTAGCTTGGTCGAAGGATAGTGTTTCAGTTAAGTTAAACATCTTTAGTCCTATCTTAGCTGCCAGTCATTGACTTTTTATTTGCAGCATTCTCTGGCTTGCCCTTTTTCTCAGCGCCGTGGCCAGGTTGCGACTTCATTGATTTTGAAGCCTTACCGCCTGGAACGTTTACATTCCCTGCGTTATCTTCTTTTGCACTTGTATCACTTAGTGCTGAACCTTGTACAGTTGAACCTGCACCTGCTTCTGGGTGTCCACCATCTTTACCTTGGTTTAGGTTTGATGCTGTTCCGCCCATGTCATTCTTGCCAGCAACTGTTGATTTTTTGTTGTCTGCGCCTTCTTGGTTTGATGGATCTGCAATTTTTTCTACGTATTCACGCATTGTTTCTGATGCTGATTTTGGAGTTTTTGCTTCTTCTACTTCTTCATCAGCAGCTTCTTCTACTTCTTCATCAGCAGCTTCTTCTACTTCTTCGTCAGCAGCTTCTTCTACTTCTTCATCAGCTTCAAATGCCATTGCTTCTTCTTCTGGCTCTTCTTCACCTGGCTCTTCGTCACCCATCATATCAGCAAATGCTGCTTTAAGCTCTTCAAGTGCATCTTCTAGGTTATCCATTGCAGCTTCTGGTCCGTCAGCTTCGCCTTCTTCGTCGTCGCCTTCTTCATCGTCGCCGCCCATTTCTGGTTCCATGTCGCCCATCATGTCCATTGCTGGATCTGGCTCTGCTTCCATTTCTGGTTCGTTAAGGCCAAACATTTCGTCTAGGTCTTCATCATCTGATTCATCTAGGTCTTCATCATCTGATTCATCTAGATCTTCATCATCTGATTCTTCAACTTCTTCATCGGTTGCTTCTTCAACTTCTTCATCAGTTGTTTCTTCAACTTCTTCATCAGCTTCGTCTAAAATGTTTGTATAAATTTCTCTTGATTTTTCTACAACGATTTCGTGGAATAGTGCTTCTGCACCGTCACGGTCCTCGTTTACTAATTTTTCGAGCATTTCCTCGAATTTTGTTTGATCAGTCATGTCGTTCTCCTTCTTGTCAAGGCTGTCTATTATATTTACACTTTTTGAAAAATATACGCTGAAAATAGGCTCAAAACGGCCCATTTTATAAATTTTATGATAATTTGAACTTTTGTTTGAATTTTTCTACAGTAATATGTCTAAGATTATCATGTCCTTCTAATGAATTTGGTACAAAGTACGGTTCAACTTCAACTACTCTTATATATCTAATTCGAGGATTTTTTTGAATTACAGTAGATGTTTGTCTTTCCCAGTTTCCAAAGTATGTTGCTCTATCATGTACCTTTTTATAGTTTTCTGTGCCGGCATATACATTATTGACTAATTCTTGTTTTCTACCAATTCCTTGATAGTCAAAGCCTAGTATATACACCTCTTTAGGAAACTGATTGCTTGCAAAGTTAAGTGCAGTTGGTCCACTACTCCAGCCTAAATTTGGATTAAAAAGGTTTAATTTTTCAACAGATCTTGTATACTTGTTAGGATTTGTCCAGACTGGATGTTGGTGTTGATAACCAGCAGTTGATATTTCTCTAATCATCTTAGTATCAACTGCAATCAGATAGTCAGGAATAAACTCTCGAAACAAAGCGTTGCACCCATATATTGTTCCGTGAGCTCTTAGTTCTTCTGGTTTAACTGGTTTACGACTAATTCCGTTGCCTAAGACAAAAACAATGTCGCTTCTTTTGATTTGATCATTTGGGCCAGGGCTGTCAGGAGCCGGCTTTGGCTTTGGAGGTAACACACTTCGTTGTGCGACTTTAAGTCGCTGATTATGCGATGCTTTCTCTTCACGCTTTCGAGCTTTTCGTTGGGCTTTTGTTTCACCAGGAATAAAAATTTTGGGCAAAATTTACTCCTATGCTATAGCTTCTTCACCGCCTTGAGCAGCTATTCCATACATTGCCCTAATGTATAATAAATCATTTTCAGATTCTTTTCTATGAGCATCGTCCGCCCTACGTGCTCGATTGATGTCTTTAAGAGTTAATCGTGTTTTTCGAGTATCATCTATCGAAATTGGTGTTTCGTCGTCATCAGAAACGTACCTCTGGTCTTCCTGAGGTTCCATTGTTTGTTTATCAAAATAATATAGCTCTCTTAGTATCATGTAATTATTTATGCCTCTGGTGTAGTATCTGGAGTGCCGCCGCCGGCGCCACCTACATCTCCAGCATCTCCTGTAATTGGATCATTATCGTCTAGTTCATCGCCCATTGCTGCTTCAGTATCGTCTGAAATATCACTTCCGCTAATACCTGCGTCTCTTAGCTGTGCTGCGGCATCAGTTGGACCAGCTGAGAAAAATTCATCATTTTCTTCACGCCACATGCGTTCGTTCTCTGCAACTTCTTCTTTGCTCATTCCTAAGAAACGTTGTAGTGCAAAACGGTTGGAAATAAACGGAACTTGCTGCATTTGTGTAAATGTACTAATTCTATTACTATCAAGTTCTGCTTGTCTATAACTTGCAAAGTTTTGCGGAGGCTGAATTGTTAGGTCAAACATTGCAACATCAATGTTGATTCCTTTGTTGGTCAAGTATAATTTAAATTCGTTATTAAAAACTTGTGTAATCATACTTTGTAAGCGTTCGCAGTAGTTATTAAAGCGTAGCTCTTGAATGTATGCAGTACCAACTCTGCCATCGTTGTACTGACTTGCGCTATCGTCTGCACCAGTTGGCAAGTAACTTGACGGTATTCTTAAACCTCTAAGTAGTTTATTGGTAAAATATTTTAAATCGTCAATTTCACCGAGGTTTGTACCGCCAGGTAGTGTTTCAACTTTAGATCCTCTACCTTCAGCAGTTTGTGGGAAGAAGTAGTCTTCGTTGATTGACAGAGGGTTGTAGCTGCTGTCTATGACAGTTTGACCGCCTCCAGTCTTGGATGGGATTCGTCTCTGATGGATTTCCGTTTTTACACGCTCCACAAACTGCATAGCAAGGTGTGAAGGCATGTTGCCCACATCAACGTAGAATACTCTGCGCTCTGGCGCACGTTGTACTCGATAGATAATAATTGCATCTTCGAGTAATTCTTTTTGTTTGTATACTTTAAAAATACTTTCAAGTAAACTATTACCAAAAGGAAAGTTTTGATCCAATCCTTCACTCATACTAAGGTGAACTACGTGCTGTGCATCAATTGCAGTTTCGTTACTTTCAGTACTCCATCTGCTACTACTACCGTCAGGTGTTCTGCCTGTCATGAATTTTTGGTCAAGTGTTTGATAACCAGCACCGCCCTGTGGGCCATATGCTTGATTGGTATTTAATTTGGTTGCACTCAGCGATTCAAAGCTAATATTAATATCTTTTACAATATACTGCTCTGGGCGTTTGCCGTCACTTTCGTTAACAATAATTTTTGTAATGTTAGCAGGATCAACATGAAACCACTTTTGTGTTTCTGGATCTCTAATAAAAAATTGATCACCGTATTTGAAAGTATTTCTAATAATTTTAAAAATACGCTTTTCAAACTCTTGAATTTTACACCATTGCTTCAAATACTGTCCAATAATTTGTACTTCACTATTGGTTGGCGATTTGTTAAATTTCATTTTGAACGGTGTTTCGTTCTCTTTGTTTTTTTGACTACAAAATTCTGCAAGGATATCTAATGCAGCATTAACTTCACTGTCATTATCCATAGTGTTGTATTGACCATAGCGTTCAATACGATTTGGTGAGCCAACATAAACATCTGGTAAATGACTACTATAGTTTGCAGCCGCTGGTCCAACTCCTTGGCCTTTGTTAAAACTGAAAGGAGAATAACTACCAGACACATTCATACTGGTTGCAACTGGTGTAAAGTGTTTTTTCCAACTCATACTGTTAACGATCCTTTCAAGAAGTCATTACTAATACCGCTGGTGATTCTGTTATTTTGTTTCATTAGTGTTACTAATTGCGCGGTAGTAGTATTTAGTCTATTGATAGCGCCTCCGAGGTCAGATTGGCCGTTATACGATGCTGCTTCTTGTGGGTTAAGCACACGCTCGCCTGCATGAATTTTTGCTGTTGTATCATTTGGTTCTGTTGTTTTTCCTGTAGCTCGTAGTGTTCCGATTCGACGTTCTGGAATTCCTAATTCGTTTGCTAATGTTCGAATTTCGTTTGTTTTAGTAGCTGTACGTTGATTATAAGTTCTTAGAGAGTGTCCGCCGTTTGGTGCATTTTCTGCCCTACCAGCTAGGTATTCGTCTAAATACCTTTGCATTGTCATTCCAGGAGCTCTAAGATCGTAAGACATTTGTTCTACTGCTAACTGATCGTCGCTAATTGCTAAATCGCCTAGTAAACCTGCATTGTTGAGTTTTGTTTTTAAATTTAAAATTAATCCTTCAAACATATACGAAAATTTTTGTATAATAGGTTGAAAAGCATCAAAGTTAATTGATTGCATTCCTGCTGATATTCTATCTATAATAATTTGCATCAAGCTCTTGCCTTCGGCTCTTTCTTCAGGAAATAACTTAGTCATAATTCGATCAAATAAACTAGTCTCACCTTCACGCGGATCTGTACCAGATGGAAGTAACTTATTTCTTATTTGTTCATACAACGTCAAAGATCCTTCTTGGGTATCAAAGCCCATTGCTGTAAGTGTTCTAGTTTTTAGTTGTGTAAAAAATGATTCACTTCCTTCTTCAGTATTAAAGCCCATTGCTGCAAGTGCTCTAGTTTTTAGTTGTGTAAAAAATGATTCACTTCCTTCTTCAGTATTAAAGCCCATTGCATTTAGTATACTATTTTTAAGTTTTCCAAGTGTTGCTTTTGCTTCTTCACTATCAAACCACCCAGCAATCGAATCAGATGCTAAAAATGCAACATCGCTAAACATTCCTTTTATTCTTTCTTTAAATCCTTCGTCTTCAAATACGCTTGAAATTGCATTGCCAACTTTTGAAAACAGTCCACCTTCACGCTTGCCCCGTCCGGCTTCTCCAAATTCATTTTCACCAACTGCTCCTAAAAAGAAATCTAAAATCTTATTACCAGCTGCTGTTAATTTCTCTTTAAAATATGTTCCTGCATCTCCGTTGTTTGCCATATGAGCAGTAAAAGCATTAACTTCCGCTGTTATTGGATCAATTAAATTTTCTTTTACAAACGTGTCAATTGTTTTTACAAATTTTGAAACGCCGTCTGATGCATTTTTAAATGATCCGTCTTGCGAAACAGGACCAAACAACGTAGCAAACGAAGCTGACAAACTAGTACCTAGTTCTTTTAAACTTTTAAATGTTTCACTTTTTAGAAAGTTATCTGTTATAAACTTTGATAGATCAGCAACAGCTTGTTGGAACCCTGCAAATGCACTTGTTACTGCATCACGTCGTTCTTGTTCTTCGATTATTTTATCAACATTAATTCCTGCGGCTCTTGAAAACCCTCCGAGTGTATCAAACAATGCACCTAGAGGTGTGCCTTGTAATAATCTCATTTCAGCTGGGCTAAACTGGCTTTTGATACTGTCTCTAATATCAGGAGCAAGAGCACTAAATTGTCTCATAAACTCATTTGGATCCATGTTCTCAGCATTTTTCATAAGATCTGTAAACGCTCTGCCGCCATTTACTTGTTGTAGTGCTATGCCTAAATCAGTTAGTCCGCCTGTGCCACTTGAAATTTGAACTAAATCATCTGTAAACTGTCCACCTAGAGTTTGTGCAGCAAACGCAAGGTTATTAGTTAAATCATCAGCACCTTCTCCGGCTCTTGCTAGTAATGACTGAAACTGAGAACTTTCTTGTAGTGCTTCGGTTTGATTTAAAAATTCTTTTCTACTTGCGCCGGTTGCTTTTGCTAACAAATCAATTTGTTTTAGATAATCTGCACTACCTTCAATTAGTTCTCGATTAGACATGCCTTGCAGCATACCCTGGCGTTGCATATTATTTGTATAGGTTAAGAACCCTTCGTTTATTTCTCCAATTGAGAAACCCATATTGAAAAGTGTTTCACCTAAATCGCTTGAACGCAATCCATGCGACACTTCTGCAAAACGTTTAGCACCTTCTTGTACACTGCCACTTAAAAAACGCATTGTAGTAGAATTTGCGTTTACAGTTTCATAAAAATCTGTCATTGCCATTCCGCTGGTTGCAGCTACTTTGTTCATTTCAAAAATACTGTTGCTAAATCCTGCGCCAACTTGACTAAGTTCTCTAAACTGATGTGTACTTGCATCTGCAAAACGTATTAGAGATTTCATTGTACTAGGTAAAAATTTCATCGAGTCAGTAAAGTCGCTTACTCCACCAACTCCGTCTTTTAAAACCTTTGTGTATGTATCAAATGCTTTTGCACCGGCTTGTGCTGCTTTACCAAGTATGCCAACATTCTCAGAACCTTTTTTAATTGAATCGTTGTGAGTTTTTCTTAACTTAGCTTCAGCTTGTGCTGCTGAACTTTGTCCACGCTGTTGCTGGCGTGTTAATTCAATAAGTTTTAGTAAGGTTGCTTCACTAGCAACGCCCTGGGGACCGCCTACATTTAAAATTTCTGTTTCTGCCACGACTGTGTTCCTAAATTAACTGCGCACTTAAATACATAGGTATATACTTAACAAAGTATTTATCCGGAGAAAATATGACTGAGATTAAACCAAACCCACTGATGAAACATTTTCGTCAGCCTAAACTATATATCGACCTACCTAGTAAAGGTTTGTTCTACCCACAAGGTACAATCGAACTAACTGAAGATGGTAAAGTTGCAGTGTTTGCTATGACAGCCAAAGATGAAATTATGATTAAAACACCAGATGCTTTGTTAAATGGACAGAGCACTGTAAGTGTAATTCAAAATTGTTGTCCTGGTATTAAGAACGCTTGGTTAGTTCCAAATATTGATCTTGATGCACTGTTAACAGCAATACGTATTGCTACATACGGCGAGTCACTATCGTTAGAGTTTACTATTCCGGGTACTGAAAACGAACGTGCATTTGAAGCAAATCTAGTTGAAATCTTAGACGAATTAGTTGTTAACGAATATCAAACTAGTTTTACACATAATGAATTTACAATTGAAACTGCTCCAATGACGTACAAACAGTTTACCGATGTTGCTCTTAAAACATTTGAGGAACAACGTATTCTTAAAATTGTTAACGACGACGATATGAGCGAAGGTGAAAAGATTCAAAAGTTCAACGAAACATTTCAGCGTTTGACTGATATTAATATTGCTAATGTATTTAATAGTGTAAAGTCAATTACAGTTGACGGAAATACTGTTACTGATACAAGACACTTAGCCGACTTTTTACAAAATGCTCCAGTTGATGTATATAAATCAATTCTTGACCATGTTGATGAACAAAGAAAGAAGTTTACAGTTAAGCCAAGAAAAATTGTAACTAGCGAAGAGGACAGAGCTGATGGTGCTCCAGACACTATGGAAATACCAATCAACTTTGATGCTTCAAATTTTTTCGCATCAGGATCTTAGCACTTTCAGTTGAAGACATTCTTAAAGAAGTTAAGGTCCTTGAAGACGAAGTAAAACAAATTAGATATGATATGGCAAAACTGTGCTGGCACATGCGAGGATCTCTATCCTACGACGATGCATACATGCTTTCGCCCGACGATAAAGAAGTTATATCTAAACTAGCCACAGAGAATCTAGAGACTGCTCAAAAAACTGGGCAACCTTATTTTTAAGTTTTAGTTACTGTGTATCCTGCTTTTTTCAACATGTCAGCAGCTTTTTGAATTGCTGGATCAGGTTTAGCATTTGCTGATTTAAATTTTGGATCAGGTGCAGCAAACTTTCCTTTGCCAAATCCTGCTGCTCCGCCATAACCTTTTTGCACAACCTGTTTGATAATGCCACGCACTTCACGCTTGGTTAACACATCATCGCCAGCAGCTTCACTATACATACTTGACATTGCTGCCATACCTTGGCGTTGTTTTTCTAAACCTGCTGCTTTTTCTGCATCAGCGGCTGCTGCTGCTTTAGCATCTGCTTTGGCTTGACGTTTATCAGCTTTTGCTGTTTGACGATCAGCTTTTTTATTTCCTTTGGTTTTTAGATTAGCAATAATTGGTGCTGCAACATTACCATACCCTTTTTGATCAAAGTATTTTAAAACAGCATCAGCTGTTGCTGTCTGTCCAGATGTTTTTAGATACGTAAGTAATTCAACTTCTAGTTGGCGTGCTTCATCTTTTGTAGCACCTTTAGCCGCTTTACCTGCTTGCTTCATCATTTTTGCTTTTTTAGTAAATGGAATTACTTCATCTAGTTCTTGATCTTCGGCAATAATTTGAAATACGTTCATCGTAGTACATCCTTGGTTGTGTTATTATTATTTATACAATTACTTGTATATCTGTT
>Ga0181380_1000250_pt1 | contig 24950 bp, 29 predicted proteins | sample 3SPOviralmetaG_FD_130116 | JGI IMG/M metagenome (GOLD analysis project Ga0181380, IMG submission 130116) | Marine viral communities from the oligotrophic San Pedro Time Series (SPOT) site, San Pedro Channel, CA, USA - 3 SPOT_SRF_2009-08-19 | ecosystem: Environmental > Aquatic > Marine > Strait... | reverse complement strand
TTTATATAATGAAATCATAATTATATTGAGATTTAAGGAATTTACGGAGTGGGTGATAGAAGCCTTGACCGGAGTGTAGGAGGTATTTATTACCATAATTTTTGTAGATCCAGAATTTATTCCGACTATGAGAAAAATAATTGTCATTTAAAAATTTGATAATGGGATAATAATATTTTAAATTACATCAAACATGACAAACAAAATGAAACCCATGAACAAAAATAAACAGGCGAAGCATTGTAAACATACGTCAAAAAATAATAATATACCTCGTAAAAAGAAAAATAAACTAAATGAATATCATTTTTCAGGAGAAAATAATAATAGTTCATCAAAGAAAAAAATATTATTAAATACTAAAAATCTTCATAAAAAATATATGAAAGATAAAAACTTTAAAGAGTTATATCCTTATTTAGTAGAGTATGTAGGTAATAAAAAAAATAATCAAAAAAATTTAAAAGAAAGTGATATAGTAAATATTATTAGATTGAGTATAGCAAAAAGTTATGAATTCTCTATTTACAGAAGAAGAATAGAAAATTTTGTAAATGATGATGTAATTATGGAACTAAACGAAGATTTCTTATCAGGTAGAAGAGATTCACTTAAAACATTACTACTCTGTTTAAATAGACAAGGTATTATTCCATTAGAAGTTGTTGATAAGATTAAAGAATATGGATTAGAATTAATAGTACCAAGAACAAATATATTTAAAATAATACCAGATGATTTAGTAAAAGGTTTATATAAAATATATTGTTTAGACAAAGAAAAAAATAATTTAAATTTATGCCAGATAGAATTATATGGAGAAAAGAAAAAAATAATTAAAGGGTTTAAGAAATATCATTATGAAAAACCAGAATATTATAAATTTGTAAACAATGTATTATATGGTTATGCATCAGATAGAAAATACCATTATGGATTTAGAAATTATAATATATATAATTATATTAGTGATATGTTAGATAATATGTATATCGAATGAATTTAATAAATAGTTATAAAATTTAATCAACTTCTAAATTAAAATTATTAGTATCATCAAAAATTTTTTTTAAAATATTCATAGATTCTAGATAATGATTATCACTAATTTTTTCTTTTACATCATCTACTATATTTAATAATTGTTCCATAGAAGGTTTTATATTTGTAATATAATTATATATTCTATCATAAAATTTAACAAATACTATTTCTATATTACTTCTATCTTTTTTAATTTCTTTGATAGTACTTTTAATATCATTTAGTTCTTCTTGTAATCCATTGCATTCACTACATTTAGTATTATATTGACTATCTTTTATAACTAAATCATTTTCAAGTTTATTATATTCACACTTTAATTCATTAATTTTTTCTTCGAATTTTAAATGACTTTCGAATGAATCTTCATTTTCATATATTAAATCATCATTTTCATTTTTTAATTTACTATTCTCAATTAATGATTTATTATAACTAATAACTAATTCATCGTATGTTAGATGATTATTAGTTAAATATTTTAAAACACCTTGTTTATTCATTGTAATATAAAATAATATAAATAAGTATATTAAACAAATAAATATAAAAATATAAATAGTATTATGGATATAAAATATTTTGAACCATTAAAAACAATAATAGATTTAACGATAGATAAAAAAGAAACTATATTATTTTTTTTAAAACCACAAATGAAAAATAAATTATTAGATTATGATTTAATAACAGATAATAAGTTTTATGTAAATGATAACATAGTTTGTATAAAAAAGAATAATTTAAAAAATGAATATAATGGTAAGATAAAAAATATAATAAAAGATAAATTATGTGTTAAGGTTAATAATTATAATGTTAGTATTAATCCTGATCATTATTATATATTTGTGAAACCTGATACATCTAAAAAGAATGATAGACAGTTTTTTGAGTCATTATTAAAAATTTTATAAATATAATTTTTTAAAATCTACAACATTACCACGACATATAGGACAACAAGCGCTACTAATAGTTCTTTCATAATTAATTAATCTATCCTTACATTCAGAACAGAAACAATGACCACAAGGATTAATAAATTCTTCTACTTTATTTGTTAAACAAAGTGAACATGTACTACTACAGTTCATATTATTAAATGATTTAATAATATCAAGAAATTTATTTATTTCTACTCTAGATTCACAATATGATTGTTTTGCTTCTTTTATTTTATTATTATTTTTTATTTTATTTGATAATAAGATAATATTTTCATTTATTTTTTTAACTTCTTCTTCTTCAGAATAAGATTCATCAATATTATTTACAAAATTAATCATCGTTTCAAGATTTTTTATATCAATTTCAGATTTTTTAATTTCATTTTTTAAGATTTTATCGGTTGCAACAAATTTATCTTGAACACCTTTAAATTCTTCTTTAAATTCATGTAGTATATCATTAAATTTTTTTAATAATGTTTCATTCTCTTCAACATTATCTTTATTTTTTTCATCAGTTATTTCATTTGATATTTCAGATAATATTTCATTAACATCCGAATGTAATTCAGTATATATTTCTTTTTTTACAATAAGTATATCTTCTGATAATTTATTTAAATTTTTGATACTATCTTCAGTGCTAAGAACAATATTAGTATATGGATCTAATGTAACATTATTCATATTAAAATCTGTAAAATTCTCTACAGGATAATACAATTGGTTCATTTATAATAATATATGATTTATTTCTTAAATATCAAATATATCCATAATCTTAAATTTAATTTTTGATGGAATATTATTAGATTTAATATCATTAAGTTCATCATAGAAATTATCTCTTAATGTAGTATTTACTTTGATGATATTAAATATACAAAGGACTCTTTTGTATAAATTATCTTTATCTTCATAATCTATATTTTTAATAAGATCGCTAATAATATTATATGAATTATTTTTGATATTATGTTGTTTTTCTAAACTAGAAATAAGGATACCTAATCCACTTAATTTATCAAGATTATCATTTTTTTTTAATAAACTATCATATGTATTATCATTATTTTCTTCATTCATTAATGAATAGTATGTTTCATCAATAATTTTATTTAATAATACATTTATGTTAAATTTATCTTTGATCTTGTTGATTAACTCAACATATAATTCTATATAAATATGATGTAATAAACTTTTTTGTATAATATTTTCTATGATATAAGTTAAAAATTGTTTTTCTAAAATGTTAATAATCTGATTAATATTATCATTTTTATTATCATAAGTGAGTTTGTTAAGAATACTATTAATTTCTTTAATGATAACAGTATCATTATTTTCTACTCTTTTAAATTTTTTATTTTTGTGAATACCCATTTTATAATATTTTTTATTTGTCTCGATGTTATCTAGGAAATTTATAAGTTTTTGTCTATTATCAATAGTGTATCTTTTATTAAAAGTGTCAATAAATTGTTTGGAAGAAAAGATTTCTTCACAGGTCTGCTCTTCATAATGCAAAACCATTATTACTATTTAATATTTTATTTATCTTTAATATATTTAATTATAATTATCAAAAATATTATTTAATATATTTTGTTTATTAGGGTTTAATTTAATATCTAATTTCTTTTTATATATAAATGAATCTTTTGGATATGTATTACCTTTATGGGCAACTAAACACATTAACATATCAATATCTATGTTTACAATATTCTCTTCGTGTCCATCTATCATTCCTGGACCTTCTCCAGTTTGCTGAGGAAGAAAACCTTTTGTCTTCTTCCAATGGTTTTTAGTAAAACACATAGTTGCTTCATGAATTTGTCTTTTTGATTTACAAATTATTTTTGTAAACTTATTTAAATGGTGAAAATAAAAAATCATTTGATTTGAACCAACTAAATCTGCTTTTTTTATAAGTAAAGTTATAACTGATTTTAGAATATAATTATTAAAATAGATATCATCATCATCCATGTTTATACATATTTCATTACTAGCGTGATCTACTAATAAATTTCTTTTAACACCAATGAGTAACTTATTTTTAGGATCAATTCTTAGATATTTGAGTTTAATCGGAAATATAATATTTCTAAATTTATTCTCATTTAATAATAATTTTTCAGAACCATCATCTATAATAACCAATTCTAATTTATCTTTTGGATAAGATTGATTTAAAATATTATCTAATAGTAAATTTAAAAATTTTCTTCTATTATAAGTAGGTATTAAAATAGAAACATTTGGAAGTATCATTATATGATTATATCTAAAATAAAATAATATTAACTTAAACGTTGCTTTAAAAATTTATTTTCTTTTTCTAATTCTTCTATCTTTTTATGGAGTTCTCTATTTTTTTTCCTATATGCTTTAATAATATCAATATCATCTAAGTTTTCTTTAGTGTAATTACCTACTCCTCCACCTTTTTTTTCATCACTTATAATATCTACATCAATATTATTAGAAAAAAAATTTAATTCAGGATTATTGTTCATATATATATATATTTATTATATTATTTACTAATTATCTTTAAACTTACAACTACACTTTTCATAATTACTTTTATATTTATCGAATTCTTGTGCATAATCTTTAAACTTCTTTTCGTTTTTAAGAAGTTCTTTATTTCTTTCTTGTACTACTCTTTTATAATCTTGTTTATAATTTTCATAATTAGATTCTAATTTTTTATATTTATCTTCTAGTGAAGATAATTTAGAAATAACGTTATTTCTTTGTTTTTTCATAGATTCATATTGTTTTGTTAATCTAATTATTTTTACTTCATCAGATTCTTCTTCTTCTTCCTCTTCTTCCTCTTCTTCCTCTTCTTCTTCTTCCTCTTCTTCCTCTTCTTCTTCTTCTTCTTCCTCTTCTTCCTCTTCTTTATCCTCTTCTACTTCTTTATTATCTTCATTTATATTATTATTATCAGAAACTATTTCTATAATAAGATTATTATCTTTACCTTTGCGTTTATTATATGTATCAACATATGATTTAAATTTTTTAAGATATTCATTATCATTATTTAATGTATTTAAGATAAATTTACTTTTTTTAAGATTTAATCTATCTTTAGTAGTTAAACAAGATTGTAAGCAAGGATATTTATTTACAATTTCTTTGCATAGATTGATTTCTAATTCTTTACTCATTAGTATTATATTAATAATAATTAAATAATAATTCAAATTTAATAAATATTATTTATTATTCTGGTGAAAGTCTGAGAACTTATTTCTATTTTTCTTTCAGATAATAGTTTACTAATAATATCTTTTTTAGATAGAATATTTTTATTTTTTTCGTTATATTCTTTTATAATAGATATATCTTTATTATCAAATTTTTTTTTATTTTTCTTTTTATCAGTATATTCATAATCTAATTTTAATCCTTCACTTGTATCAAGATAACCTTTAATAACTAAGTTACCATATGTTATTTGATCATGATGTTCTTTACATAAAGGACAAAGATTATGTTGATCATTTTGATGAATATCACCTATATTACCATTTTTATCTGATGTATGTTGTTCTTTGATATGGTGAGTTTCACAAGCTTTATTCTTACAACCAGGCATTTTACACATATCCATAATAACATTAGAATTATATTTAGAAGTTTTATCAGGAATAATATTTTCAGATATATTATTTAGAATTTTCTTAGTATTATTTGCGATATTAATTAATTCATCAGGTAATCCTAGTGATTTACCAACCATAATACCGTAATCAGTTGGACCATTTCCTTGTTTTAAAATTCTGTCAAAATATAAAACACCATTTTCATTACGAACAGTCAAGTGATATATTTTTAGATTTTCATCAATAAGTTTTTTTATATCTTGTAGATTCATTAATTCGTGAAAATGAGTAGCAAATATATAAGAGCAGTCAATTTTATGTAGCATTTGTATAACACCATTAACAAGTGATATAGCAGAATCAGATTCAGTGGATGAGAAGATTTCATCTCCTATAACAAATGAATTTTTAGTAGCATTACGAAGAATATGATTTATTTCTTTACACTCAACAGCGAAAGAACTTTGACCAGCCCATAGTTTATCATTATTAAGAATTCTAGTAAATATTTGTTTGTAAGGTTTATAGTGAAATTCTTTAGCAGGAACATATGAACCACATTGTGCCATGATTAGTGATAAAGCAATTGCTTTGGAGGTGGTGGATTTACCTGAAGAATTTAATCCATATAATAAGATACCGGATTGATTAGATTTACCTAAATGAATATCATTCTTAATAAACTCTTTTGATTTGTTTATTTGTTCGGCGATGGGATGTCTTAATCCTTTAATATCAACAAATGATTTATCGCTATCATCAATTATTGGTTTAAAATAATTATTTTTAATGGATATATGTGCATTATTAGAGTTACAATCTAAATCACCAATAAATTTATTTAAATCTTTTAAATCATCAACATATTTAGAATATAGTTCAGTAATCTTAGATTCATAGTATTTTTTATTTAATTTAGTAAGTTCTTTATTATATTCGATAAGATCTTTACTTAAATTAGTAAGATAATCACTAACAATAAAATTATTAGTATTATCTCTTTTTTTAAATGATAGATTATCACTAGTAAATTCACATATTAATAAACCATCATTATCTTTGACTTTTATATTTTTATTACTAAGATATTTAGTAATATTTTTAGATCTAGTATTAGTACATTGTAAAAACCAATTAAATTTATCAGTGAAATCAAGTTTTACGAGATCAGTATTTTTTTTAGAATCTATTATCTTAGATAATGATTTTATTATACAATTATAGTTATTTAAACACTTATTTATGTTTTTATCTAGTAAATCAATATCTTTGTATAAACCTTTTTTAAATATAGGTTTTTGTATATCATTACAACCTAAATAGCAACTGAAGTTATCGAATTCAAACGTATTTTTAATTAGATTAAAGTATTCTTTAAATTTAGAGAATGTATTAATGTAAGTATTGTATTCTTGCGATAATTCTTGTGAATTTTCTATAATATCTATATTATTGATGATATATTCGTATGAAATATAATCAGAATAAAATGAGATAGTACTATAAAGATTTAATCCCATATTTCTAATACTTTTTTCATAATCATTAATTTTATTAAAGTTATTTCTAATAGGACTATATAAATTTTGATTAATTAGTATATCAACAATATTGTATCTTTTATTGATAATATCTTCATCAATACAAGGATATAGTAATCTATTTTTATAAGTTCTTTTTCCTATAATACTAACGCATTTGTTAAGTAATGATAAAAGGTCTTTATTACTACCTTTATAAAATGAGTAATTATCACATACATTTAATTGTCTAACAGAATCATTGGATAAAACAAGGTATTTAGAGTCTTCTATAGATTCAGGGATATCAATATTATCAATTAATGTATTTTTGTGACCATAAATATAGTTTAATAAGTAAATATAAGATAGTAATACTTCTTCTTTTAATTCTAAATTGAGTTTTTCTATGGGGGAGTATTGTGAATTAAATTTAAAGATTTTTTGTAATAATTCATTTTGATATTTTTTTTGTAAAAATGATTTATCTGTAAAAAAATTAAGATAAACATTAATATTCATTAAATCAAATCTTTTTATAATATCATCTTTTGTCATAGAAAAATCTCTAATATGAAATAACACTTCTACAGGATTATAATAAGAAATATATCTTTTTATTTCATTAAAGGTAAAATCGTTATCTTCATATGATGTGATAACATTTGTAAAGTAATTTTTACCAGTAGATACATTAATTAAAGAAATACCAGCACTAAAGATATCTCTTTTATTTGATACAGATTTCTCAATAAAAACAGACATTAAGATATTATCTATATTTTGATTATCATCATATTCACTAATTTTAATACCAGGAGATAAAATTTCAGTAACATCTCTTGTTGGTTTAGGAGGAGCAGTTATTTGCTCAACAATAATAACATGATAATTTTCATTAAGTAACAAAGATGCATATTTAGTTTTTTTGTGTGTAGGGATACCAGCCATTAGAATATTACTTTTAGATAATGGTTTAGACTTATCTTTTCTAGTGATAGATATATTGATTAGATCACCTATTTGATAGATGTCATTACCTAAAAAAGTATTATCATCTTTTTGGTAACTGTAAATCTCAAAGAAAGAACCATTTTGATATAGAACAACAGTATTATCGCCGTAAATATCTTTATATTTTTTATAATAATTATAGTAATCAATAAATTGATCAGAGTATCCTTCTAAATTCATTTAATATAATAATGAATTATTTTTTTTTAAATAATTATATATATATATATATATATATTAAATGTATTTAATATATAATTTCCTTTTACATCCGGTTAAAACAAGTATTTTTTTAGTAATTTATTCATTAACATTTTTATTTTTAGGACCAGTAATAGATCATTTATTTACAACATTAGAAGAGGATGAGAAAAATAAAGAGAATAATTTACAAATATTAAAGGAAGTAATATATCATTTAATAACAATATCATTTATTTGGTATATATCTTATTTATTATATGAGCCAATATTAATAAAATTACTAGATATAAAAAATGAAACAGGTGTTAAAATAACTATGAATATAATAAGATCAATAATTCTAATAGGTACTCAAAGATCATTAATAAATAAAATAAGATATTTAACATTAACGCATCCTATTAAATTAACAGATTTTCAGTTATTTTAAATTTGATTTAAATATAATAAAATTATAAATTAAATATTACTATGTCATTAACAAAAAATACTGTGTATGAGAAATCAATGAAAACTCCTTTAAGATATGCTGGTGGTAAGAGTAAGGCGATTTATAAATTAGAGAAACATTTACCAGAAATAAACTCATCAATGGAGATACATGATTGTTTCTTAGGAGGTGGTTCATTTCCGATATATTTAACGAAATTGTATCCTAATTTAAAGATTAAAGTAAATGATGCTTATTTTCCTTTATATAACTTTTGGATAAATTTAAGAGATAATAGTGATTTACTTGTAGAAAAATTATGTAAAATTAAACAAGAAAATAATACTGAACAATTATTAAGAGAATTATTTGTTAATAAAAAAAAAGTGTTATCAGATAATGAAATATCATCAATGGGTAAAGCTGTAGCATTTTATGTTTTAAATAGGTCATCTTTTTCAGGATTAGTGACAGGATCATTTTCTAAACAAGCGGCAGAAAATAGGTTTACATTAAATGGTATTAATAATTTAAAATATTATTCTGAATTAATAAAATCTTGGGAAATTTATAATCTTGATTATAAAGAATTTATAGATAAATTTAGTAATAAAGAAAATGTATTTTTATACCTTGATCCACCTTATATGATTAAAGACAATCTATATGGTGAGAATGGTGAATTACATAAGATATTTAAACATGAAGAATTCTTTAAACTCTGTCCTACATTAAAATGTAAACAATTAATATCATATAATTCAGATTTACTAATAAAAGAAGCATTTAATGGGTATAATATAACAGATTATGATTTAACTTATAGTATACAAAGTAATGAATCATATATAGAACAACAAAAAGAAAAAAAAGAACTAGCTATAAAAAATTATTAAAATTGAATAAATTCTAATGAATATTTTATTTAATCTATTTTTTTTCATTATTTTAATAATAATATAATTTCTATATTATAATAAATGTCTAATAATTATAGTCGCGAACAATTAGAATTAACGAATAAGTTTGATTTGGTAGTAATTGCGAGAAACCTAAAAATGAAAGGTTATTCGTCACTGAATAAAGAAAAATTAATAGATTCTATATTAAATAAAATAGATCAAGAAGCAAGAGTTCCTGGACAATCCAATGTAATTATTAAAAAATCACCAACTAAAGGTAAATCAGTTAGACCAATAAAACCACCCGCACAACGAAGTAAAAAAACATCTGGAACAGGTACTTGTCCAGTAAATGCCAGTGTATTAGGAACTTTATTAGCAGATGTAAATGAAATATCATTTTGTTTAAGAATAGGTGAACATATAAAAAAAAATCGACTCGAAGATATTGAACGTGAATCTTTAGAGTCTGAAATGGAAGAAATTGAACAAGTTAAGAAAGAAAGAAAGCATATTCTAGCGAATTGTTTAGGTAAAGATAATTGGAAAGCAACAACAAAGGAGGAACAAGGAGCACAACTAGCATTATATTGTATAACTAATAATATATTTCAGTTACAAGATGCAACAGGAATATTTTGGTCAAATACGAAAAGTAAATTTGAAGAAAAATTAGAAGAGCATACGGGCATAAGAGTGGAATGGAATGGTAATCCTTCTGATGTAGTTGTTACATATAGACAAGGAATCCAAGTTAATATTCTAGGAGTCGTTAGAGATGGACATAATTCGTGGTTTGGTATATCACTAAAATCTTCTTTTACAAAAGGTGATATAGGACAATACAATGGATCTGTATCAAAATTTATTGAAGGGGTTTTATTTGGAACAGACAACCGATATTTAGACGAACGAGTTAAAAGGTCTAATTCTCTAACAATGCAAAATCATATTCATAATACATTACAAACAGAATTCTATAATTATTGGTCTCCGAAATTGAATATGGGACCAGTATATCAAGATAATAAACAATTTAAGGATAGATTTAAAGCTGAATGGAAATTACTAGGTAAAGATGGTGATAAATCAAAGGGATACTTATTCAATAGGTGTACTACATATATATTACAACAGTTAGAAAGTAGATTTAGACATGAGGGAAGAACTTGTGCATTATATCCATATACTAGTGATTCTACGGGTAGTGATCCATATGAAAGTACACCAGCAAAAAATCAATTATCAGTTTTATTAGATAGAATAACTTACAAAAGGATGATTGCTGCTTATTTGAGAAAGAATCATAGTGAAATAGATAGTTATACATATGCAAAAGCAAGTATGTTAGATACTATAAGTGTAGTAGAGTTGCCTAAAATAGCACCTTATTTTGCTGAAGTATCACCTGGATATTGTCAAGTATACTTAACGCAGACAACTAATACCACTATAAATATATCTTGTGAAGGAGCAAAAAAATCTTTTGATATGAGAATTAAATTTGGTGGTAGTGTTCCTTCATCATTTAAAATAGATGGTTCAAATAATCCAAAAGTAATATCAGTTAATGCCATGCGAGGAGGTGCATCAAGTATTTATAGGGTTATTACCTCATTATTTTCTAGAAATCCTACTCCAGTTCAACCCCCGCGGCGACCTGGATTAGGAGCACAAAACGAAAATTTACAAGATATAGAAAATATTAGTAATATAGCATTAATAAAAGAATATCTAGATGATTATTTACAAGATATTATAAATGATATAAAAGATAACAATTATAATCAAGAAGCACGTGGAGTTCCAGCAATATTAACTACTAATGATATAGTACGATATTATAATCTAATATTAAGTAATATAGATAAGCATGATCTAGCAACAAAAATAAATACGTATATAGAATCACATAATAAAGTAAGAATAATTGCTAGAAAAAGCATTACAACAAAAATAAAAGAAATAATCAATACAAGAATAGATGAATTACTAGAAGGGCAGTATGTAAATGAACTAATGGACATTGAAGGGAATCCTATATATGAAGAAGTAGATTTAATAGGTGATAGTGTTACTATACCATCTTTAAATATAGATGATGGTGAATTAGTAGCAAGGACAGATGAAGAAATAAATGCTGAAAAAAGAAAAATCATAAAATTAAAAAGTGGATTATGTTGTAGATTTATGGGTTTAATGTGCAGTCGTGGTGGTGGGAATATTAAAACTAAAAGAAAAACTAAAATGAGAAAAAAAAATAAAAAAAGGCGAAGAACTAGAAAGAAAAGTAGAACTAGAAAGAAAAGTAGAACTAGAAAGAAGAATTAAACTAAATAATTAACATAATGAAGGAAAGTCAGTATTAGAATTTAAATCATAAAGTATTTCATTTTTTTTAGGATCAGAAATATTTGTTTTCATTCCAGGAGGTTTGTAAATAGATTCTGGATTTTCTGATATTTTTTTTACAGAAGGTAAATAATCCTTGACAGGAATAAATTTACAATGAATATTTTTACCAGCAATGCTATAACGATTAAATGGAAAGTTATCCATAGTTCTGGGTAAGATACCAGGTTCTAGATTCATTTTACCAAAACCTCGAATAGGTTTATCGTGAAGAAATTCTAAATCAACATATTCACAATCTAATTTAAATTTTTTGATGATAAGATTTTTAAGATGAAGCATAGTATCATCAGTATTGAGTGTAATAGTAAAATCGTCAATGATAAAGGTAGTCATGTTTATGTTTTTACAAACAAAAAAATCTAAAATTCAAATTTATTAATTACTACAAATATTAATTACAAAGATTAATCAATAACTATTTTTTTTTATTTTGTGCTTTCCGTTGTGATAGCTTTTCATAAATATTATTTGCTTTATGTAGAGAAGGACATATATATTTATTTTCAGAGTTTCTCCAGTTTTTTGCTCCACTACCTCTCTTTACATTAGATATTTTTTTAGGGGGACCACACAAATTTATGTGGTTAGAGAATTTTTTGTAATAATCAGTTTTGTATAAGAGATTAAGGAACGCTTTTGCAGGATCATCCATTTGTTTTGCTTTTTCATCACAATCTATCAATATTTCATAAGGTATGATATATTGACTTATATCAATGTGTTCATAAAGAGTATAAGGTTTAGAATTATAAACATTCTTAGATGGTGTGCTACCTATATGTTCTACCTTAACTTTTTTAGGTGCTATACAAGAGTTATATACCTTTTTAGGGTCATAGTCCAATGTTTCTATGGATATAGAAACCCATTCTTTCCAAATATTCATTGGAAGGATTGGATTAAACTTAGATAGAACTGAAGGCATAATAGTATTAGATATACAAGAATATACCAGTTTTGAGTATGTATGATAATGTTGTTGACAATGTCAATGTATGTTTGATTTACAATCGATCAAATTGTAATCAAATTTTTTGATAAAAACAGCAATATGTATAATAATAATAGTAATATAATTAAAAAAAATTTGATATTTAATTTATAATAATTATAATTAATGTATCCATATATAAAAACATTAAATATTTATAATGAACAAATAATATTAGAAGTATGCAATGTAAATAGTAATTATAGAATAATTTTAAAACCAGAACATTTATTTGATGAAGATGATTATATAATAACATCACAAAAATATGTTCAGAAAGAAGGTAAAAAAATATGTGATTTACATGAATTATATAAATATAATATTGTAGATTTTAATACTAATCTAAGATTATTTAAAATAGTTAATACATAAATTTATTTTTCGAATGTGAATCAAAAGTATTGTAAACTAATTTTTTTAATTTGTTTATTCTTTTTTTATTGAGATGTTCTCTTAAATCTTTTTTGGATTCTAGTAGATCTTCCATAGGAAATGATGATGGAGTATATGTTATACCTTCTTTATAACATTTTTTTTTGATGTATTTAATTTCATCTTCAGTATATCCTGCATTAAGAAGGTGAAAGAAAGTTTTTTTTTCATCTGTAATTTTCATATCTTCTTTTAAATCAAGTGGTTCTAATCTAAGAATAGAAGGCATCAAATTTTTTTTACGGTTTAGCATATTTTTGTGTATGTTCTTTTGCTTTTTTATAATATACATATTTATTTTTTTTATATAATTTTGATATTTCGGGAACTAAAGGATCATCTGGATTAGGTTCTGCTAGCAAAGAGCAGATTGATAATAGTACTTTTGATATAGTTAATGCTGGTGACCATTCTCTTTTAAGAATATCTAAACAAATAGATCCATTACTATTAATATTACAATGATAAATAGGAGTATCAAAAACTATTTTAGGAGGTTTAAAGGGATAGTCACTAGGGAAGTTTATTCTTAGTTTAAATACTCCTCCTTCATAGGGGGTATCACTAGGACCAATAATAGTTGCTTCCCAATCAAATAAATTAACACCTATAGGTCCTGCTGCACAATTGGATGGAGGATCTTTTTTTATATCATCTAACTCTTTATTTATTCTTCTCAATGACATTTATATATATATATCTTTCATTAATTTTTTAAATAAAATTTGATTTTATATTTAAAAATTTTATAATATATAATAACTATAATGTCTGGTTTTAACGTAATTATCCCAAAAGATACTATTAAAATTAATGGTAATTCATTAGAATTCGAATTTAAAGGAGATCCTAAATATGGATTAGATAAAACTATCGTAAATGGTATTCGTCGTGTATTATTATCTTCATTAAAATCTGTAGCATTTAGAACAGAAGGTGAAAATCCAGATTTAGTAATGGTTAAAAATAATTCATCATTACATAATGAATATTTACTTCATAGATTTTCATTAATACCATTATACTTAAATCCATTAGGATGGAATAAAAATTTACTCTTTAAGTTAAATGTAAAAAATGATACAAATGAGATTAGATCAATAACAGCAGAGGATATAGATGTGTATAATTTAAAACAATCTATTAAAGATAGTGATGAAAAATTAGAAGGTGTAAATGTAGAGAATTATGATTTAAATAAAAAAGTAAGTGATAAAGATAAAGAAAGAATATTTAGACCATTTAAGATAGAAGGATTAACTCAGTATTGTTTATTTACAGAATTATCAAGTAAACAATCAGATAAAAATACACCAGAGATAGAATTGTATGGTTCACCAAGTGTATCTTGTGCATATGAAGACGTAAGATGGCAACCAGTTTCATGTGCAGTATATTCATTTAAGGAAGATGAAAAGTTATTTATTAAAGTAGCAAAAGAAAAGATTAAAGTTCATAATATTTTACCAGAACATGAAAAAGATTTTGTGAATGAGTTACACGTAAATGAAAGTGAAAGATATTATCATCGTGATTCTAATTTACAACCATATTGGTATAATTTTAAAATAGATTCTCAAGGGTATTATCCACCATATACAACAGATAAAGGACCAGGATTATTAGTACAATCTTGTGATATCTTAATGGAAATGTTTAATGATCTAAAAGATAATTTTAAAAAAGTATTACAAGGAGATGATGAATCTAATATATCAATAAAAAAAACAGATAATGAATTAATTTACAAGATAATTATTCATGGTGGTGATGATACAGTAGGTTCTATATTACAATCACATATATGTAATAAATTAATAGATGATGAATCAATATTATCATTATGTGGATACAAGAAATTACATCCTTTAGAAGAAATTATAACATTTACTATATCACTAAATACAAATAATAATATTGTTAAATTAGATAATGTTCAGCAAATGAATGCTATAGTAGAACAAATGATGATAGGTTGTGATGAAATTAATTTAATATATCAGAAGATAAAAGAAGAATCAGAAAAGATTTAATAATTTAATCATATTTAATTTAAATTTGAATTATTTAAAATTTTTTTATTAATAACAATATATAATTATATGCCCAAAGGTGATAAATATTACGATATAAGTAATAGATTAAAGGATAAGTATAATATACCAGAAGAATATTTAACAAATAAAGGTAGAATTAATAAAAAGAAAAAAGAAAAAGTTTTAGAATATATTACCGATGAGGAAGATAAGAAAGAATATATGGATATATTTGGTATTAATATAAACATTAATGAAGTTTTAAATGATACTGAAAGTAATAGTGATTTATCAGATGAACAAGTAAATGATATAGTAGATGGAGAAGATAATAATAATGATAATAGTTTAGATAATGATAATATAAAAGAATGTGATATAGATATAAAAAATAAAGATGGATTAGAATATCTTACTACTATAGATAATAACTCCATAAATCTTGTATTAACAGATCCACCTTATATCACTTCTACAAAAACTGGTATGGGAGACCTTCATAAAAAAATAAAAAAAAATAAAGAAAATGGAATAGAATATGTTAAAACAGAACAAGAATGGGATTCAGTAAAAGATAAATATATTGGTAAAAAAAATATGGAAGAGGAAATAATGAAAGTAAATTTTATGAAATATGGATCAATATTTGGCTCAAAGTATAGTGTCCAAACAGAATATGGAGAATGGGATAGTAATTTTACTATGGAAATATTAGATAAATTTATAGGTGAATATTATAAAAAACTTAAAAAAGGTGGTACATTAATTATATTCTTCGATTTGTGGAAAATTTCACCATTAAAAGAATTAATGGAGAAACATAAATTTAAACAAATTAGATTTATTGAGTGGATAAAAACGAATCCCCAACCTCTCAATTCTCAGACAAATTATTTAACAAATTGCAGAGAGATAGCATTATTAGGAGTAAAAGGTGGATCTCCAACATTTAATAGTAAATATGATAATGCTATATACAAATTTCCATTACAAGGAGGTAAAAGATTTCATCCAACAACAAAATCTCTACTACTTTTTGAAGAATTAATAAAAAAACATAGTAATGAAAATGATATTATCTTAGACACATTTTTAGGATCTGGAACTACCGCACGTGCTTGCAAAAATACTAACAGAAAATTTAGAGGATGTGAAGTCTCAAAAGAATATTATGATAAAATGATGGAGTTAATTTAATGAATTAATAAATGCCATTAATTCTAATTTGTCATTTGCACTGAGTTTTTGATGGGATAACATTTGTTTAATTAATTCAAAATTAAAATCTTTTACTTCATCTGGATTATTTAATAATTCATTATATTTTTCTTCATTTTTTGTTTTTAGACGATGCGCCAAAAGAGATAATGGTTGACAATTATCTAAAGAATTATTATTTTTATTTCCATCTGAATGATCAAAGTCAAATAACATTACACCACCATAATGTTCATTTTTTAAACCAGTTAATGGACATATCGGATGAAGTTCTATTGCCTGATTCTTAGTTAATTGAGTAAAATCTCTTCTATAATTTGATGAATTTTCATCAGATTCATCAGATACATCAGATTCATCAGATACATCAGATTCATCATTTTCATTAGATTGATTTGGTAATTCAGGTTCATAATTCAATTCAGCTTCATCAGGTTGATCATATGATTCTGATTGATTAGGTTCATCATGTATTTCAGAATCATCTTGTGATTCTGGTTGATCGGGTAATTCGAGAACGATAGGTTCTTCTAAATGATTTTGATTTTCAGATTGAGTAGATAAAAAAATTTTTTTAGCGGTTTTTTGGACATATCTTAAAACCATAGCACCTATTTCAGTAGGTTGTGTATTAGATTTATCTTGTGGTAAATTGTATTGTATCGTATTTTTTTCTATATGATTCTCAAATCTAGGTTTACCATTATATGTATCATATCCAAAAGTCCCAGCCGAAGTTCTCCCTCCAAGATTTTTAACAATTGCTTTATCATTTATGTTAATATTTTTCATATAAATTTGCATACCATCAACATCTTCTACATTAAAATACCCTAATTGGTTACTTTCTTCAGAAACTATATTTATTTTAAGTTTACCACGATCAATTTCTGAAAAATTATATAGCATTTCATGGTTATTAAGACTAAAATCTGCTCTTTTAATATGACATATTTCGGGGATTTTGTTTTTTATGTTTTCTGGAATAGATTCGTAATTATTAATCTTTAAATATAATGGTTTGTTTCTATTATTTTCAGTATTAGTATCATATCCAAGTGAATAATTTATTGAGATAGATCCTTCATCTGGACAAATCTTATCTATTATTTTTCTTTGTCCATTCCAATAGAATTCTACATTATTATCTGCAATCTTAATATTTAAACATTTTATGCAAGTTTTTAGTACATCTTCTTTATTATTTATAATAATATCATTATATTCTTCATTTAGAGGAATAATAAATAATGAACCATGATCCCAATCAATATCAATATTTTCATTAATATCATTATCATTCATATCAGTCCACGGACTAAATTTAAAATGTCCAATTTGACACTTTTTTTTATCATTTAACGAATAAATATCAGCAATCGCATTATCATCTTCTGATAATATTCTATCAATGGATAATACACATCCTAATCCATTGAGACCAGCTGTATTATCAATATCACCTGATTGATATTTTACAATTAATGCTTCTTTATCATTTTCAGAAAATCCTTCATCTTTATTATAAAATATTAATTGTTTTTCATTTAAAAAAAATTTAATTATTTTACCTTTCATATTTCCTATAAATTCTTTAAATATAGTTCTATAGTTTATTGGTATTCTTCTTAATGATTTAATAATATTATCTTCATTTGTTCTCATAGGTAATAAATCCATTTTCTCTTTGTATACACAAAGTAATTTATATATTTTTAAATAGTTTAAAAGTAATAATTAACTATCTTATAGATAATTTATTTCTTACTTCATTCATAAATGCTTCTGTATCATACCAATATGTTCCAACCATTGCATTAATATCATTTGGATCATAATTTTCATCTCCCTTTATAAAATCTATACCTAATAATCTAATATTTGGAGGAGGCGGTTGCCTTTTTTTATCTTTTACTGTTTTTAGTGATACTGCTCTTTTTCTTAAATTACAATTATTACATAATGGTTGGAAATCTTCTTTTGTTTGTGTTTGAGTATTTAATACTCTTGGATCATTATATAAATCATTTTTGTGATCACATATAGTTTTTTTTGTTCCACAAAGTAAACAAGGGAATTTTTTCCAATGTTTTATTATATCATTTCTAATAGGTCTTTTAATTCTTTCATTTATATTTTCTCCATGAATTATAAATCCAATAACACCTTGACCACATGGTAAATTATTTTGTATTCTTTTATTTTTATATTCTTCCAATAAATTTAACTGACTTTCATCTAATACGATAATTTCGTTATAACATTTAGGATAAGTCATTGGTTCCCTAGAACTGCCATACACAGTTGTATTAATATATATTTTACTTATTTTTGTTCTATTACCAGAACCATTACCGGGACCACCATGTAATCCTAGTTCTTTAGCTTTTTCTATTGTTAAAATATTCTTATAATTTTCAGTAAAAATTTTAACTTCAGATACAATATCATTTGTATTTTCTTCAGATTTATTAGATTCACTTTCTAATAAATCATTAACTTGTTCATCAGATAGATCACTAGTATTTTCAGAATCATTATTTCTATCTGTTACTATAGTTTCAATTGATGTATCTGTCATAATATTATTGGTTCTACTATTAGATATTGTAGAACTCAAATTTATACTATAGATTTTAATGAATTCTTTTTTATCTTCTTCATCCGTAATACATTTTAAAACGATCCGTATTTTCTTTTTGTTGATTCTACCTTTTTTTGTTAAAAATTCATCAGGTATATTATATTTATCCTTTAATCTATTACTTATATAGTAATATTTATCACCTTTGGGCATATCTTGTATATTAATTACTGTAATATGTTATATATGAGTTAATGTTAACCTTTAATAATGATAAATCAAATTTAAAATTTTCTAAAGGGAGAAATATAATATCGGAAAAAATTTGATTTGTCTTTAGAAATATTTTAAACACTAATTATATCTTACCAAATGAGTATTAAAAGAGTCCTATTCGTTCCTGATGCAATTATCCATAAGTATGAGGAAGTCCGATCAGACAAAAAGTTAGTTAAAGAATTTCTACCAGTAAAACTAGGTGAAGTTAATGAGATCCAAGCATCTATTAATATGTGGTCAGATAACCCTTTAGATAGAAAACTGTATCAAAAAAATATGGAAGAAAATCAAAAACTATGTGATAAAGAACAATATGATGAATATATGGATAAATTAGTTAGTAAAACGATTATAAAAAATAGTAGACTAAAAATGTGGAATAAAAAAGGTCCAAAACCATATAGAAATCTATTAGGATTAATTTTACTATCTAAAACATCTGAAAAAGATCTAGAACATATACCAACAGTACATATAGAAAAAATCAATCTTATGAATAATAGAATTATCCAACTATTAGAATCGAATAGGAGAAGTTTATTTGTGCTTTATGAAGTTGACGCAAAAATATATAAAAATAATTTACCTTTGTTGATAAAAAAAAAACTTATAATGGAAAAAGTTATTAGTGAAAGGAGTAAATAGTTTATGATATAATAAATTTATTTAATACATAATATAATAGGACAATGATCACTACCCATAATATTATTATCAATTAAACTATCCTCAACTAGATTAATAAATTTTTTTTGTATTAAGAAATAATCTAATCTCCATCCTTGATCCTTTGACCTTGATTTTGTAATTGTATTCCACCATGTATATTTAGACTCAAATGGATATTTATGTCTAAAGGTATCAACATAGTTCTCTAAGAACTTTCCAAACATCGCTCTTTCATGTAATAATAATCCTGCCATTTTACCTTGCTTTAACGCGAATGAATTCCATATATCTAGTGATTCATACACTACATTAAAATCACCTGTTAGAACAAATGGTTTATCATTATATTCAGGTGAATCCATTAGATTTTTTAACTTTACATCCCAATAATCTTTTCTATATTCTAAATTAGATCCAGAATTTGGTACATACATATTTATTAATGAAAATTCATCGTATTCTATATAAATAAATCTACCAGAAATATCTTTAAAATCATCAAACTCATATTTAACTATTTTAGGTTCTTTTTTACACCAAATACTTGTTCCAGAATATCCAGAACCTCTTCTACCTTCACCTTTTGATTCGTTCCAATATTTAAATGGATATAAATCATCTTTAGGAACAATTCTTTCACCTATTTCTTGAGAACATTTTGTTTCTTGGAAACAAATGATATCAGGATTATGTTTATCAATTAATGTTTTTAAATTACAATCTAAATATTCATCATAAATAAAATTCTTTTTTAAACTCCCTTCACAAACAATATTTGATCTGATACCGTTGATATTCCATGAAACAATCTTCATAATTATGTTTTTTATAAATTACAAATAATTTAATCAAATTTAAATGTGATATATAGTATATGAGAAAAACACAGAAAAGAAAAAAAACAACTAAAAAAAATAAATCAATAAAAAAATATAAGTTAAGTATTACAGAAAAAAATTATAAAAAATTAGTAAATATGAAATTATCTGGTAAAAAATTAAGTAAATATCAAGAAAGAAAATTAAATAAATCTTTAAAACAAAAATATTGTAAATGTATTAAAAGTTTAAGATATTCTCAAAAAAATCCTGCTGCATATGGTATTTGTAAAAACTCTATTTATAAAAATAGAGGTTTTGATGTTCCTAATGTAAAATGCTATTAATATTTAGTTAATTAATGGGATACTAGGTTGTATAGCAATACCACACATACCAGAAGGACTTTGATCATAATTTCTTAAAATTTTAACATATCCTTCATCACCCCACTTAGCACTCCAACTATTCTTTACTATCCAATAATCTAATCCATGAAATAAATCATGTCCATATCCAACTATTAGTACACCATGATCTAAATCATTACCACAATCAGGATCTTGATATACACCTGATTTATAGAATCTAAATGATGTTAGATTTGCTTGTATAGCAACAGATACAGGTTGTTTAGCAACTGCTCTCATTAATAATCTTTCATTATTTGGTTGTATATCGGCATAATCATCTATCTCAACTATTTTTTTACATCTATTTGATTCACAAAGATTATCTTCACCTTCATAAGGATAATCTTCTTCTGAACATAAACCATTGTTAATAGCATATTTAAATGCATTATCCATTAACCCACCTTCACATCCTTTATTTCCATATTGAGTAGAACAATCTATTAATTGTTGTTCAGAAACATTTACTAGTACATCATTTTTAATAGCATTAATTCCTTCGATAGAACCAGTGCTAGAAAATGACCAACAAGAACCGCATCCACCTTGATTTTTTACATTAGTTACAGCATCTTTCTTACGCCAATCAACTGATAAAGGGACATCTACATCAAGTTCAGTTATACAATTATAACATTCTTGATTTTTTACAAACTGGTTCATTTTAGTGAACTCTACACCTACAAAATGGTTTATTTCTAAATCATAAGATAAATTCTTTAAATTCATATCATTTATATAATTGACTTGTTCATTATATAAAGAATTTACAGATAAAGTAGGTAAAACATTTAAAAATAATTTCATTAATGAATACATATTTATATAGCATATATTTTATGGTTGACGAAATTAGAAGAAAATACAGAAAAGATAATTATGAATCAGCATTTAATGAATTTAATGATACAAAGGTAATAGAAAGATCTTCTTGTAAACCTTGTATGATATCTTATTTATGTTTTACTATTTTAAATACAATATATTTATTACCAGCAGCATATCTTTATTATAATTTTAAAGAATACACAAATAATGAAATATTTGATAATCCTGATAATTTTAATAATTTTATAAATAATTTAACATCTTGTAAATAATTTACTTTATTATCATAATATTTAAGAATTATTGATTAATTATTAAATAATGTCATTTAAAGATAAACCAATCAAAAAAAAAATTTTTGATAATAGAGTAACTATAGATGTTATACATAATGATTTGATTGATAAATTTAATCATGATATAAATAATAAAGATAATCTAAAAAATGAATTACAAGAATTAACTGAAGAATATAATGAAACATATGATGAAAAGATTTTAATAAAAATAAATAAATTAAAAGATAAGATTAATAATGATGATGTTCATGATAAATATGATTATTACTTAAATAATGGTGAAATATTATCAGAATATTATGAAAATAAAACAGGTGAGAAAAAAAAAGAAAAAAATGAAAAGAAAAACTTTATAGTCGAATTAATGTCAAAAGAGAAAAATATAAATGAAAATGATGATGATAATATAATAAATGAATATATGTGTAATGTAGATGATAATAAAATCAAAAACACAGTAATTAGTAATATGGATAAATGTAAAATTTGTTCAGAAAAAATTACAATAAATAACATAAAAAGTATAATAATATGTGAAAATTGTGGATATACAGAAAATATCATAATAAATTCTGAAAAAGTATCTTATAAAGAACCTCCAAGAGAATCATCATATTTTGCTTATAAAAGGATAAATCATTTTAATGAATGGTTAGCACAATTCCAAGCAAAAGAAACTACAGATATATCAGAAGAAATATACAAAAATATTATTAGAGAATTAAAGAAAGACATATTTTTGGATATAAATAATCTTAAATATCAACAAATAAGGGATATACTTAAAAAGTTAAAATACAATAAATATTATGAACACATACCACATATAATTAATGTTATATCTGGAAAAAAAGCGCCTTTACTAACAAGAAAGTATGAAGAACAGTTTAGAATGATGTTTAAAGAAATACAGATACCTTTCTTAAATAATCGTCCAGAAGGTAGGAAGAATTTTTTATCGTATTCATATGTGTTACATAAATTTTGTCAATTGTTACAATTAGATGATTTAATTGTAAATTTCCCTTTATTAAAAAGTAGAGAAAAACTCCAGCAACAAGATGCTATTTGGAAAGGTATTTGTAAAGATTTAAAATGGGAATATATACCTTCAGTTTAATCTTTATTATTGTTATTAATAATTACAGTATGGGGGAATAATTTATCTAATAATACAAAAGTAGTACTTGCTAATAATCCAATGTAAAAAGCATGTTTATTCATTATACTACAATTAGGTATCATAAATGTAGATAAAGATACAACAGTAAATAATACTAAATATTTTATCAAATTATTAAAATTAATCATTATATTAATAATTAGATTAAAATAAAAAAATATTATATATATATTTAATAATGGATAATACATTTTTTGCAAGTGGAATGGCTAATGTAGATGTTCTTCAGGGATTACAAGATACTCCATCTAATGATACGCCTAATCCGTATATTACTGGTTTAAACAATTTACGACAGCAAAGTACTCCTAGATTAAATATTACTTCTACATCAGATGCAACCTTAAATATAAATAATGGTATATTAAATGATGTCAGATTAATACCTACAAAAGATATAGATATGGTTCCAGGCGAAGGAGCAATGTATAATAATTTACAAGAATATGCCGTTAAAGGTATTCATGAAGAAACTGGTTTATCAGATGCTTATTTTTCTCAAGGGAATATAGCTTTACTACAATCAGCTATCAGATATGAAGTGTATCAACAAACACAAAAAATAGTAGATAAACAATCTCCTCAAGAGTTATCGATTGTTATGAGATCAATTTATTTACAGCATGGTAATCCTATGGTATCTTCGGCAAGTATTGCGAGTGAGATAAAAAAATTAAATCAAATGGTAATAGATTATTGTGCTAATCATATTGCTACTAAAGTTACACAATATGATGGATATTTAGATAAATTACAGAATCTTCCTGTTCCTATGGAACATCCTAGACAAGTTGATCGTAATAATTTTACTTATGATATTAGTAATTTATTATAAGTGGATATTTAAAACAATAACTATATATTATTTATGTTATCTTTTAATGATTTTTTTATCCCCGAAAGTTCTAAAAAACTTTTAAAAAAATGGATTAAAGAAGATTATAAAAATAAACCATTATGTATTTATGGTGAAAATGGTATAGGTAAAACGCGTTTAAAAAGATATGTTTTTACTAATAGAGATACAAACAAAGCTCAAATAGAAATAAAACAACAATTAGAGGGTTACACATATTCAAGACATTTAGG
>Ga0181380_1000248_pt1 | contig 25050 bp, 27 predicted proteins | sample 3SPOviralmetaG_FD_130116 | JGI IMG/M metagenome (GOLD analysis project Ga0181380, IMG submission 130116) | Marine viral communities from the oligotrophic San Pedro Time Series (SPOT) site, San Pedro Channel, CA, USA - 3 SPOT_SRF_2009-08-19 | ecosystem: Environmental > Aquatic > Marine > Strait... | reverse complement strand
TAGAAGAAAAGAGTGATTCAGTAAACAGCCCCAAGCACTATAACATGGGTGGTGTTGAGTGCATAGAAGCAATAAAGGCCAGTATGACTACATTAGAGTTTCAAGGATACTGTAAAGGTAATCTTATGAAGTATGTTTGGAGATATAACTATAAGATGAAACCCTTAGAGGATTTACAGAAAGCATCGGTTTACTTAAACAAACTTATTGAGGAAGTACAGTAATGGAAATGGATCAGTATCAGGAGTTTATACATAAGAGTCGTTATGCTAGGTGGCTACCAGAAGTAGGACGTAGAGAGGCGTGGCATGAAACAGTTAATCGTTATGTAGACTTTTGGAAAAACCGTGGACAGATAGATGATAAAGTAGCCTTAGAGTTATTTAATGCTATATTTAACCTAGAAGTTATGCCCAGTATGAGATGTCTAATGACCGCAGGTAAGGCGTTAGACTTAGACAATGTAGCAGGTTTTAACTGTAGCTATCTACACATAGACCATCCTAGAAGTTTTGATGAACTAATGTATGTTCTTATGTGCGGTACTGGCGTAGGCTTTAGTGTAGAAAGAAAGTTCATTAATAAACTTCCTGATATTGCTGAGACTTTCCACAATACTGATACCACTATAGTTGTAGCAGACAGTAAGATTGGTTGGGCTTCTGCCTTTAGGGAGCTAATTAGTTTACTTTATGCAGGTAAGATACCCAAATGGGATATGTCTAAAGTAAGGCCGTCAGGAGCTAGACTAAAAGTATTTGGTGGTAGAGCTAGTGGGCCTGACCCGCTAATAGATTTATTTACTTTCTGTGTTGAGTTGTTTAAGAAAGCAGCGGGTAGAAAACTAACATCAATAGAGTGCCATGATGTTGTCTGTAAGATCGCTGAGATAGTGGTAGTGGGTGGCGTAAGACGTAGTGCTTTAATCTCTTTGTCTAATCTGTCTGATCCACGAATGGCTAAAGCTAAGTCAGGCGATTGGTGGAGGAATGAAGCACAAAGAGCATTAGCAAATAACTCTGTAGCTTATACTGAAAAGCCTGACTTTGAATCCTTTTTGTCTGAAATGCAAAACATTTATGAGAGTAAAGCAGGTGAAAGGGGAATCTTTAGTAGAGTAGCTGCACAGAAGATAGCCTCTAGGAATGAAAGGAGAGAAGCAGATAAAGACTTTGGAACTAATCCTTGTAGTGAGATTATCCTAAGAAGTAATCAGTTCTGCAATCTAAGTGAAGTAGTAGTTAGATCCCAAGACACCTTAGAGGACTTAAAGTGGAAAGTAAAAATAGCCTCAATCATTGGAACACTACAGGCTACTCTAACTGACTTTAGGTATCTAAGGAATAGTTGGAAAAGAAACACAGAAGAAGAAGCGTTGTTAGGTGTGAGCTTAACTGGTATAATGGATCACCATATATTAGCAGGAGGGGAGCCTTCAGAGCTACCTTCTTGGCTTGAGGAGATGAGAGATGTATCTATTGCAACAAATAAAGAATGGGCTAGGAAACTGGGAATTAATCAAAGTGTTGCTATTACATGTGTTAAGCCAAGTGGCACTGTGTCTCAGCTTGTTAATTCTGCTTCTGGTATCCATCCCCGTTTTTCTGGTTATTATATTCGTAGAGTTAGATCGGATGCAAAAGATCCTCTTGCTCTGTTCATGTCTAACAGCGGTTTTCCTGTTGAGCAAGATGTAATGTCCCCATCTTCATTGGTCTTTTCTTTCCCTGTAAAAGCACCACATGGCTCTGTTACCGTTGAGGATGTAGGGGCTATGCAACAGTTAGAACTTTGGAAGGCTTATCAAAACCACTGGTGTGAGCATAAACCAAGCATTACAGTTTACTACAATGATGATGAGTTTCTACAGGTAGCCCAGTGGATCTGGGAAAACTTTGAAATATGTTCAGGTATTTCTTTGTTGCCCTACAGCGATCATGTCTACCAACAGGCTCCCTATGAAGAAATAGACCATGAGAAGTACAAAGAAATGCTAGAGAGTATGCCTAAAGATGTAGACTGGGCTGACCTAGAAGCACTTGAGACAGAAGACAATACTATTGGTTCTCAAGAGTTAGCATGTGTTGGTGGTGCTTGTGAGATAGTTTAAGGTAAAACTTAGGGGGCTTTTTGCCCCCATTTTTTTAATCTAATCTTTCGTTAAACTTTTCAGCACCCCCGCCAAACCAATTATAAAATAAAGGGCCAACTACAGGTACGCCTTTTAATACAGGTGCAAAATCAGGATCTTCTTCAAAAACTTCTGAAGTTCCTTTTATTACAGCTTTAATGATAGGAGTAGCGGGAATCAGAGTATTTGCTACCGCACCTGAAATATCCCCCCTACTTAAATATCTTTCACTTACATATTTATTCATTCCAAAAACTCCCAACAAAGCCCATAAGGATCTATCGGGTAAATCTTCTGGTCTGACTTCTCTACCTAAAAGGATGTCTTTAGTAGCACCAACGCCTGTATTTGCGACAGTTAGATATCCCGCCAATAATCCTGCGTTTTTAACAGCTTCTTTTTTATTTCCTTTACTCCACTCTTGGACTACATTTCTACGGACAATATCATATTGTTTTAAAGTAAAAGATTTTAACATATAAAGAATACGTCCATTAGGATTCTCAAGATATGTTTGTGGCATTTCGCTTAGAGCAATAGGTTGAACATCTGCAAGTTGATTAAATGCAAATAACTTTACATTGTCAGAAACATTGCCTGTTTTTAAATCAAAAACTAGAGCATCTAATTCATTACCATAAATATCTCCGTGTTTACCTCTAAATATCTTTTCACCTTTAGGAGTTTTAACTAAATTTCTTGCATTTTTTACAGAGGCGTTAAGTAAAGTTTCTTTTCCTAGTTTATCTACAGCACTAAAACCAACACCTTTTAGCATTTTACTTAAAGCTGCCCCTGATTTAGATATATCGCCACCCAATTCTTTAGTAATAATGTTTTCTAAACCAAGATCAATTAACTTAATTTCTTTAGTATTAAACATAGAAGATATTGTATTTCTAAACCCCTGTAAACCACTGGAAACTGCAACATCTCCTAATTGAGTAAGGGCAGAAATTGGATTAGCGATGGTTCCCATATACCCAGTATTTCTTAAAAAGGTGTTAATTTTATTTGGGCTTTCAGAACCACCAATAAACCTAGCTTGTAAAAGACTTTTTAATTCGGTTTGTTGTTGAGCGGATATATTGTTTAATCCTTCTTCAACAAAACTACCTATAGATTTTTCTACATCAATTAAACCAGTACCATCCTCAGTACCATAACGCCCTAAAAATTTTCTTTTTTCTATATCATTTACAGCCCCTCTTAAATACATAGACAAAGATTCTTCAGGAGAAGCATAGTATTTCATTTGTTCTGGTAGTATTGTTTTAATAGTTCTGGGTTTAACAAAACGCGGCTTTCCAGTATCCGTGGTCATTCTATAGCCACGTAAAACTAAATCTACTACTTGCGCCCTGTCTTCAGAAGATAAGTTTGTTACTAACTTTCCTTTTTTAGAAGCAAAATCATTTAAAGCTCTATCTATAATTCCTTGTTCTTTTTTACCTAAAGAAGCTCTTAAACCATCATAATCTTTTACTACTCTAGGAAAATAATTTTCTATCTTTCCTATAGAATGTCCTGCTTGTTCTAATTCTTTTCCTGTTTTTTCAATTAAACTTTTTATGTTTTTTGTATAAGGCTCAAGCAAAGAAGGCGCTCTAGCTTTCATTAAACCTTCTGCGGCTTTTATATTTCCATTATACAAGTAGTAAGTAATTTTTTCTTTAATCGGATCAGCAAGTTCTGACAGTCCTTTTAAGAAAGGCTCTGCTTGGCTTATAGCTTTTTGAGTATTAACATGAGTATTAAACTCAAACTTACGGAGTCTACTATAAGCACTCACATCTATGTTACGAACTCTAGTTGATAAAGTCCCTAACCACCTATCAAGAGAAGGACTATATAGTCTGGAAACTGCACTGTCTTTAGAAATTGACTCTGCTACAGCTTTTTCTGCTCTAGTTTTTGATGCAGGGATTCTTAACTGCCTTCCTGTATTTTTTAAAGCAGCCTCTACTTTAGCAGGATTAATGCCTGCTTCTTGTAAGATAACCGAAGGTTTGTCTATAGAAGCTCCTTGAGCTATTCTTTCGTTTATTTCTTTTTGGGCAGTAGCAACAATACTTTCTGCTTTTTTAGTAGCTACTTTATTTACTACGGTTCGTCCCACTGCTGCTAATGCAGGTGTTAATGTAGCAGACCCTAGTGTGGTTATAGCGGCTTTTTTGATATCAACCTCACCTGTAGTAGCTAAATCTTCTGTCACACTATATCCTAAACCTAAAGCTCCTGCTCCTGCTGCCATAGTTTTATACCCTGATCCTAATGGTATTAAACTTGTAGGATCGGCCAGTGCTTTAGTAAACTTTCCTGCTCCAGAAGCAAAAGATTCTTCAGCTTGTTCAAAAAACTGTCCATATTCTTCTTGTAATTCTCTTTCTTTTTCACGTAACAACATTTCCCTACGTTCTTCTGGAGATGCTTCTTTAAAACCTTCTCCATGTAAATCATCTGGGGATACAAAATTAATGCCGTTAAAATCTACACTTATTTCTCCTAATGGAACATACGCTTCTAAAAGAGCCGCCGTGTTTTCTATAAGATTACCACCTTTATCAAAACCGTACATAAACTGAAGAAAAATGTTTTCTTTTTCAGAACTTACATACTTACCATCAATTATTCTTTCTCCTGCTAAAGCACCTTTGTTTTGTAAAGTAAAAGAATCATCTATATCTTTTTGTGTTAAAACATAACTAGAGTTTATAGCATCTTCTTCAGTAGAAAAAACACGAGATAGTTTACCGTTGACAATAGTGTCTCCTGCTAAAGCACCTTTGTTTTTAAGATTATCAGAAGAAGATATATCATCAAGAGTTAACGTGTAAACATTAGACATTTTTTATCCTTTATTAAGCATCGCTAAACGGATCGTCATCCGTTGCATTTGAAGATTTTTGTATCTTTAAAACTTGTTCTAGTGCTTGTTTTTTGGTAAGGTTTGGATTATTTGTGACAATCCTTTCTGCTTCATCAGCAATTTGTCGAAGATTGTCTTCATCTAATTTTCCTAAAAACCTTGATGTTTTCATAAGATTTTTAAGGTCTGGATTATTTTTAATAATAGATGTATACGTTTTAAGTTCTTCCGCTGATAGCGAGGACGGTTTAAGTTCTTTTTCAGGTTTTGTAATAGGATTTTCAGCAAAAACCTTCTCATCTATAATTTCCCATCCTGTATCTGTGGCTCTTACTAGCTTACCGTCTAAAACAGCAGTTCTAAGAGCATCGCCGTTTTTAGAATACATTGTAGTAAATGCTTCAGGTTTTGCCATAGAAGGTTGCTTCAACAAAAGACTAGCGGCTGTTGAAGAATCTCCACCTGCTTCTAACCAAGACACTAAATTATTATTATCTTGAGACTTAGCTATAATAATGAGAGCTTGCTTTATTTTTTCTTCTTGATCTTTCTCAGCTTGCTCTTGTTCCCTTGCTGCTTGCTCTTGAGCCGCAAGTCTCCTAAGTGCAACCGCTTGTTCTGGTGCTACACCTTGTATAGCCTGTGCTAACTCTAAGTTGCTTGTGGCCTGACCAACAGCTTCCCTTGCCTTTTCACCTTCGGTTCTGAGATCCCTTCCAAAAAGACCGCCCAGTCCTCTACGCATACGCGCTTGGTTTGCTGCTCTACCTTCCTCTAGTTTACCTGCTAAATAAGGCAAAGGTGTTCTTGAAGGTAAGTTAGCGGCATTAATACGCCCTTGCATCCTTGGACTTTGAAGTGCGGGGATACCAGTTAACAATCCTGCTATGTCTACTTGTGCCATAATTATACTTTCCTATTTATTTGTTTTTACCCAAAAAGGGAATCTCCAAAGGCTTCTTTTAAGAGAAACTTTAGTACAGATTCTTCGTTTATGTCAGCTGTACTGTAGTCTGTCCCTGTAAGAATCCCTGCAAGATTTTGATCTCTTGCAGTCCTTTCTCCTGCGGCTAATTCGGCTGCCTGTAGATAACCCTGTAATCCCATACCGCCTAACTGTGCTGTACTTGACAATACTTGCTGTTGTAGCCCTGCGGGTATCTGAGCAACACCCCTGCCTAACTCTAGCATATCTAAGGCTTGTCTTTGTGGATTATAAGACGCACCTAATAATCCCTGACCTAATTGAAAGGCTTGTGTCCTTTCTTGTCCTGCTTGGGTCATTGCCATTAAAGCATCAGCAGACCGTTGTTCCTGAATTGCTTTATTCATAGCTAATTGTTCAGGAGTACCACCATAGGCAGAAGTCATAAGCCCTGTCCTACCTTGAGCTTGTATCCTTTGGGCTAACTCTGACTGCTCTCTTTCTTGTTGTGGTTGTCTTAAAGCAACTAAGTTATTATATATCTCTTGTTCCCTAGTTGCTCTATCTGCACCTATTTCACCAAAAGCAGACTGTGCTTGAGACAGTAGATCAGCCTGAAGTGCTTGTTGTTCTGGGCTAAGATTAACATTAAAACCACCTTCCGCTGTAGTGCCAACATTAGCTAAACCAGAAGTTACAGTAAAAGGTTGAAAAGTACCCCTTTCTGCTGCTTGGTTAGTTAACAAATTAGCCATGTCTACAGCTTGTTTGCCGTAGTTTTCTACATTACCTATGTTTTCTGAAGATAAATAAGAACTTGTTGCTAAATCCAAAAAAGGAAGTAAAGCATCTGGAATAATACCACCCAGTAATCCTCCTGAGTTAGTACCTTCTGCGTTAGTATCTTCTTCTGCCATAACTATATCCTTTTAATCTGTGTTTTTACTTTTACCAAATATCTCATTTATTTATTACTCTCTCTAAGCATGTTAATGATTAACGTAGTGTCTGCTCTAGCACCTCTAATATCATCCTGAAGACTGTCTATTTTTAACTCAACAATAGAAACCTTTTTGTCTAAGTCTTGAATATTTTTAGAATTTTCTTTTATTTGAGCTTCATTCTGTGCAATATTTTCTTCATTTAGCTCAGTCGAAAGTGTGACCTGCGACCAACTAATGATAGATGCAATTATGACAGTACCCAGTGGCAACATAGAGATAAGAGTTTTGATGTCTACGTTCATCGTTTTTGTTCCTTAAAATTTACATTGTTTTTTAAAGTTTACCAAGGCAAGCCTGCGGCAGTTGTGGGTGTGGCTAGTTCAGCCAGTTGTGCATTTAAACTAGTTTCAATCGCTGCTGTGTCTAAAGCAGTTGTTACCCAAGAGATAACGTCAGCTTCAGTTAGATCAGCAAAGGGTACAAAGCCTGCCGCTGATGCATCTGGGGTAAAACTTTCAGTGCCGTAGGCAGACACAGTGTTTGTACCGTCTGTCTTGCTAACACGCCAATGTGCTATTACTACGCCATCGTCTGATGTGTTTCTTTCAAGTTGTGCAATTGTCCAGTTCATTATTTATTCCTTTCGTTAGATTGCTGAAATTATAAAAGCGAGTAGTTCACTGTAGCGAACACCCATCCTAGTTTTTTCTTCGTTAGTTTCTTCGTCAGTCCAAGTGCTACTAATAAACATTCCGTAGTCCCCTGCATCTAAACCTTCAGCAGTAAACGCAGCATGTAAGTCTTGTGCAACAATCCCAAAGTGTGTTCTTGCATTATCACCCTTTTCTACAACCGCTGATTTCCATCGGAACTTCCGTAGTAAACCTTTAGCGGCTACAGCGACACGTTGTTCTGCATCAGATAGTTCTGCAATGTCCTGCTTCTCGTTGCGATCAGAAGTCTGAATAGTGCCGTTGGTGGCGTGAATATCATCAAAACGCTTACTTCCACTTCCTATGTCTTGTGCATCGTCTGTGCCTGCTAAAATATTCCCTGATGAGTCTATGCGCATGCGTTCTGTGGCATTAGTATCAAAACGCATGTAGTTACTAGCATTGACGTATTGGATGCGTCCTTTAGACTCAGTTGTCGAGTCGCCCATCATAATTTCAGCGCCGCCAGAAGAATTACCCTCTAGTCGTATTTGCGCCCAATCGTCGTTTTGAACAATATGTAAATCTCTAGCAGGACTAGTAGTACCAATACCCAAAGACTCCGCAGAACTATCCCAGAAGAACTTAGCCGTTGAGCCTGTGTCTTCGTAGAAGCTGATGTCTCCGTTGGAGGCAAATTGTGCTGATAAAGCAGTGCTAGTGCCGTTGTATCGCTTTAAAAATATATCACCGTGGCTTGTTCCATTTTGACTTGTTAGATTTAAATCTCCGGCACTACTATCAATAAATCCTTTTTGATTAGTCGCATCTGAATCTTGCAGTGTAATTCTTGCAAAACCAGTATTAGCTACAGTAAGCCCATCCATCGTGGCTGTGCCAGTAACGTCTATGCCTGTGGATGTTGTGAGTAATTTTTCTGCATTGTCGTAATAAAGTTTTGCTGCGCCATCTCTAATGCCTTGGAAATAAAATTCACCTGTATGCGCTTGTAATTTAATGTTGTCTGACGCTTGTATGATTAAACTTCCAGTTCCTAGCTCTGCTATATAACTATTACTTCCATCATGATAAATCTGTAGGTCGCTGCCAGCACCAAAGATAGCCTTGTCGTTATCACCAAAGTTAATATCTGCAGAAGTAGTCATACCGTCTGTGGTAATAACACCAGTAACGTCGATGCCTGTAGAGGTTGTGGCTAGTTTTACTGAGTTGTCGTGGTATAACGAAACAGCACCGTTAGTGATAGCCCTTATTTTATACTCAGCAGCATCTGCGCTCTTAACGTCAAATTGGTCTGCTCTAACAATTAAGTTACCTGTTCCGTTATCGTGGATATAACTATTATTGCCATCATGATAAATCTGTAGATCATTACCTGCACCAAAGATAACCTTACCATCGTCAGGAAAACTTAGATTACCACCAGAAGATAAACTCATTTTCTCCGTAGCAGTCTCAGAAGCACCAGTTCTAAAGCTCAACTTTGTGGCGTTACTAGAGGCACTGAAGTCACCTTCAGATACAGCGGCGATACCTGCGGCAACTAATATAGCGTCTGTGCCTGTAGCTTCATCTGGGGCTTGGAAGTTAATTACACCTAGAACATCATCAGCCGCTATGTCTGTCTCACCAGTTTGTAAAGTCAGAGTAAAGGGTTTATCGTCGGCTGTAGCAGTGTGCTTAAAGTTAAGACCAGAATCATGGGCATGTATTACTTTGATTTCTGAATTAGCACCAAAGTTTAAAACTGCGGCATCTGAGTCTAAAGATAGATCGTCGCCTACAGTTGCATCTCCTGAGATGTCCAAAGATGTAAGTGTTCCAAGACTTGTTATGTTACCTTGGGCTGCTCCTGTGACTGTAGCTGCTGTTCCAGATACATTACCCGTAACATTGCCCGTTAAAGCCCCTGCAAAACCTGTAGCAGTAACCACACCTGTGCTTGGGTTATACGTTAGAGTACCATCAGATTCTAACCCAAGATCACCACCATCTACATCGCCACCTGCGGTAAATATAAGAGCATTACTTTCATTTGTACTTTCATTATCAGTGATTGTAACTGTAGTTGCTACTGCGGCTGTAGAAGCATTAGTTACTGTAACTCCTGCAATAACAGTATTAAGTGCAGTACCATTTACAGTAATTGCATCCGCTTCTAATGTACCATCAATGTCTGCGTTACCTGAAATATCTAAGGTTGCTGCATCTAGCTCTCCAGAAATAGTTAGGTTTCTTATACCTGTATAGTCTTTATTAGAGTCTAATATTACAGCTTTACTAGCTATAGCTGTGCCTACTGCGGTATCACCTAAGTCTAAGGCGTTTATCTCACCTACAACTACTGTTGCACCATCTAAAATATTTAGTTCTGCGGCTGTACTTGTAACTGCTGTTGATCCTAGTGTAAACTGGCCTTCAGGTACAATAAGTCCTCCTGCACCACCTAAGATAAGATCATCAGCAGAAGCATCCCATTCCATAAAAGCAGAAGCAGTATCTCCAAAGAACTTAACGTCATACCCAGTATCGTTCACACCTACGGACACAGTAGCGTCAATTTGGGTAGCACCATCAATATCAACAGCATCAAGATTTGTAGTCCCGTCAACATCAATGTCGCCAGATATGTCCAGAGATGTGGCAGTAACATCTACAAACGTAGGACTATCACCTGTTGCAACACCTTGATTTAAAGCCTTAACGCTTGCAATACCAGTAAGCTCTGAATCCATCAAAGCTCCTGCGGCTGTGACGTTAGCTGTGTCCGTTACGTCTGCGGAGGCTTCAATAGCATTTAGTTTGCTGTGATCTGCGTCTGTAAAGACATTAGAATCTGTAGCGGCTTCTACAGCGGCTCTGATCTCTGCGTTTGATTGATCTGCGGTTGCGGAGGCTTCAATACCGTCTAGCTTTGTACCATCTGTAGCTACATCACGGCCATCGACTGTGCCGCCAACCACAATATCGCCGCTTGCATTGATTGCACCGTTAATGTCAATCGTTGTAGCCGCTATTTGAATCTCTGTGTCAGCAACTATGTCTAACTGTCCGTCAACACTAGAGTTAATATAAATAGCTGAATCACGGAACTGGACTTTATCGTCATCCGATACAGCAATATCTGTACCACCTGTAGTATTACTAAGTGCTAAAATTTCTGAAAGTGTATCTACAGTATCTTGTTGTGCGTCAACATAGGCTTTAATGGACTGTTGAGTTGCAAGGGCGGTGGCACTATTGCCTGACATATCATCTTGATCTAAAATGTCCGTAACTGCTGTTGTTCCTGTTCCAGACAAAGAATCAAACTCAAGAGTGCCATCAACATCTAAATTACCGCCTATCGTTATATTACCTGTAGTAGTCACACTATCAATGTAAGCATTTTTAAAATATAAACTAGAAGTTCCTAAGTCTACATCTGAATCAGTTACAGGAGCAATGACACCATTAGCCATTGTAAACTGACTTGTTCCTCCTGCGGTAAATGCTAGGGTATCTCCTGCACTAAAGAAAAGACCAACATTAGTATCACCAGTGTTTGTAATACTAGGATCACTAGCTGAACCATCAGGAAAAGAAACTACCCCAGTAAACGTAGGGCTTGCTGTGTTTGATTTAGTTGCCACAGCAGTTGCAATATTATCAAACTCTGTATTTATTTCTGTACCTTTAACAATTTTATTTGCATTTCCTGAAGGTAAAGCATCTTTAGTAGCAAAGTTAGTAGTCTTAGTATAATCTGTCATATTAATCGTCCTGCTAATACGTGAATATCAATTTTTTGAATAGAGAAAGGTACTGATTCTATTTGTGCGTCTAAACCAATGGTTACTACAGAACCGCTACCTGTAGCATTTACTGTAGGTGTGTTTACAAAAACAGAAGCAGTATATTCTGCATTGTTGTCATATTCAGAAACCCCATACTCAGCAACAGACCTACCTAAAGATGTACCTGAAAACTCAAGAGCTTGTTTAGTGTAAGATTCTGAATAGTTATATCCCCAGTTTAAAGTTATTGCTGTTCCTGAACCACCTATAATTGTTAAGTTAAACTTTTTAAGAAACTTTAAATTAGAAGCATTTCCAAAAGCAAGAGGGTTGCTAAAGTAACTTAGTTTATAAGTAGCATCATTATCAAGATATCCTGTGTATTCTGCAATACCTAGTGGTTTACCTATGTACAGCTTACTTGTAGATAGCCTGTGAAAACTTAAAGGTGCAATACTTGACCATGTTGTTACTCTATAGGAATTATCCTGTAGTGGTCTTCTAGTATCAAAAACATAAACTATTTCACTTGTTGGCAAAGTTAAAAGATAAAAAGATTCTTCTGGGCTATATACTGCTTTTATATCAAGATTTTGAATAGGAAGCAATGTTAATAAATCATTCCTAATGTTCCTACTAACATCACTAATAGAAGCAGATTTTTCCTGTATTGTTCTTCCTAAAGACCTAACCCCAGAAGAAGATAAAAATAATAAGTCTGTACCTGTATTTACTACGGTATCTCTAGCAATACAGCCTATACCTATAATAGTATCTTCTAATACCATTGTAGCAGGATTAGTTGGCCCTGAGTAAATAAGTATAGTATTCTTACAGAATATTATAAGTTTACCGTTATGTGCTGCTAGTGCTGTAATATCATCAGCACCGTTAGGAAGCACACTGGTTATATCTAAAGAACCTGAAGAACCCCCTGTCCATTGGTAGCCTGTGGATAAATGACTAAAAAATACTGTGTGTTTGTTTGAGGACACATCAGCAGCCCAAAGCCTACCAAAAGCAGATATAACTTCGTTAGCTTGTGGAGCTGTACCTGTTTCTCCACTAAAGCCACTAAAGGTTGTTAAAACAGCAGAACCACCTGCGTCTGTATAAATAAGAGATTCATGTCCTGCTTGAAAACCAAAGGCATGATTGTTTAAATTAGCCCACTTCCAGTTATTAGCTGTTGGAGTATAACCGCTTGGCGTTATGTCCGTTAGTGTTGTTGTACCACTAAATATTTTATTGTTACCTGCCGATAGTATCCTAACATTACCACTTTGGTCTATGTACTCAAAGATGCTTTCAATGCCTCTGCTAGTTCCTAATACTTCAGAACCATTAGTAGTAACATAAGAAAATCCTTTTCTAGCACCTATTCTACCGTAGGTATCTATAACACAGTTATCTGCAATAGATGCAAAGTTTGGATCAAGATCAATAGGAGAATCTTGAGTATTTATACCAAAGAATGCAGGTGCAGAAAGTGTTAAGTTTTGAAGCTGTTGGGCCATTAGACTACCCTAAAAACAAGTTCTTCTGGATTCTTTGCGGCATCAAAAGCTATTGCATCCGACAAAGAAACTTGTGCTAAATTGAAGTATTCAGCGGCACTTTGTCCTCCTGTTTCTCCTCTTTCTCTGGCGGCTCTAGCGGCAGCACCTAAGACAACAGGGGAACTAGGAACAGATAAAACATCGGAGTCATTAGATAAAGAGTCGGGCCTTAAAACTACAGTAAAAATTAAACTATACACACCATCAGGTGTAGGATAAACGTCTATTTGAGTATCGCTGTTAGAATCAAAACCATTAAAGGTAAAGTAAAAAGGTGCGCCTGAAGATGCAGAACCTAGTTTTCTAAATGTCCTAAACTGTGCAGGTGTTTCATATTGTACTCTAGTGTTAGCTGTATCATTTAAAGCATCCAACACTTTAGAGTTGTCTTTAGCACCAGTCAATGAGTAAGTAAAATCAGAAGCACTTGTGTTAAAAGTTATATCTGTTCTTAAAGCACTCCAATCCCATGCGTTTTCTACTGTCTTTTTAGCATCATTAACTAACTCTCCAATCAAAAGAGAGTAAGAGTTTTCGGATACGGAAGATACTTCATTTTCTCTTAATCTTCGTAGGACGCTGTTTACTAATTGTAAATAAGTCATTAAGCATACCTTTTTCTTATATAGTCTTGTATTTCATCGTAACTAAAATCAGGTTCTTTAAATTTACTAAGCTCTGAACCAAATAAACCTTCAGTTGTTCTGTTAGCAAGAAGTCCTATTCTTGGTAAATCTATGTCTACCTCTGGTAAATCTATGTCTACCTCTGGTAAATCTATGTCTACCTCTGGTAAATCTATGTCTGCAAGTTCTTCTATTGTTTCTTTTACTGGCTGTAATATGGTATCATCTATGGTACTACCTAAAGTTTCTACCGTATCTTTTACTGGTTGTAATACCGTATCATCTACAACTCTACCTGCTTCTGCTATTTCATCTAATGGTAGAGAATCTTTAATTGGTTGTAGTACAGTATCATCTATAGAACTTCCTATGTCTGAAACAATATCCACTATAGGCTCAACAACAGCTTTTACTACATCTTCTAAAGGCCCAAGATCAACATCAACACCTTCAATGTTTAAACCACCACCTTCTTCAACATAAGTTCCTAAACCACTAGCTAAAGCATCGTTAAAGTCTGCACCACTAGCTACTTCAGAAACAACCGTAGTTAAACCTTCCTTTAAATCATCTGATTGAAAAATACCACCTATTCTTGAATCTTCAGGAAGTGAATCAAGAGTATTATCTAATAAAGTAGGAACAACAGTAGAGGTAATAAAGGCAGTAGGATCTCCATCTATTGCTGATGTTATTAAACCTTGTGTCTGTTGATAACTTAAACCGCCGAAACCTTGGCCTATATTGGGCGGCCCCACACCATCTACATCAACTCCTGAAGGTGATGTAACAAGTCCTGCCATGTCTAAGCCTGTCATTACTGTGCCTACAATATCACCTGTAGATAAGTCTTGACCATCTATTAGTTTTATTGCAGTGCTTATTACTTTTAAAGGTGGGGCTAAAATAGAAGCCATATCTAAAAAAGAAGTAACAGCGTCTGTTGGACTAGGGTCTGGAGGATCAGGAACAAACACTTCAACCATAGTATAAGAACCTACAGGAGCATCTGGATTAGTATCTAATCTATAAATAGTTCCATTATTTACTCCAAATCTTCCTGCGGAATAATTAGACGCTTTTGGGCCTTTTAGTCCTACGCCTTGGCGAATTTCTGTTCCCTCTGGAAGCGTAACCCCGTCAAAATATGGTGTTGGGTCAAAATCTTTTTTTGTTTCTATACCCTCAGCCGCTACTAAAGAATTAAATGTTTGTCTATCAGTAAACAGTCTGCCATAAGAACCTCCACCAACACCATAAGTGTTTGAGCTTCCAAAACCCCCTTCCCCCTGATAAACTTGTCGGGCAATATGACCGTTAAAGTAGGCTTCTTCGCCGTACATAGTAGCCTCATCTACAACTCTGTCATAAACATTATATGCTTCTTGTTCAATTCTTTCTCTTTCTTCGCTACCTGACCAGTTTTTCCATGCATCTATAAGATTAAAACTGCCGTCATTTTCTCTATATTCGTCCCCTTTAATTAAATCTGAGTATACTTGATTATATTGTATTTCTCCTGTTGCAGGATCAAAATATTTATTAAACATCATATTTTCATATGAAGGAGAATTATAGAAATCTTCTTCTTCTAATCTTCCTGATTCATCTAGTTCTTCTTGAGTAACAATACCATCTTTATTTAAGTCTTCAAGACTAAAAGGATCTTCTGCGGTAGCAGTCATAGGGTTGGCTAAAGAACTTGGTTCTTGAATTTCTTGAATAGGCGCTCTAGCATAATCTAAAGAATCCCTAGAATCAACCTTACCATCTTGATTAACGTCAAAGATATCTACACCGTTTTGTAAAACCCCAACACCTCTAGTATACCCATCTTCACCAACACCCGCTTTCATAAGGTCTTGAGGCGTATACCCTTGATCGCGTAATAATTTTATTAATTCTTCTTGGGTCACTGTAGTTACTTCTTCCAGTTAGCTAAAGATTTAATTCCAAAGGATGCTGCGATAGCCGAAGCTAAAAAACCTTTATAATATACAGGCATAGCATCAAGACAAATAAAACCATCTTCTATAAAAGGTCTTGCTTCTGGTATGAAAGCACCAATAAGGGGGATACTGAGTAAAACTACAAACCATTCGTCTTTCCAAGAGCTTGCAGAAGCAGACGCTTGTTGTTGTTCCCAAGAAGCATCATTTTGTATTACGTTTAGTTTTCTTTGATGTACAGCTTGTTTTTCTTCGGCTTTATTTTTAAGGTGAGTAGTGACAATATTAGCTACAGGAGAAACTAATAAAGAAAGGAAGTTCATTTTTATAACCTAGAAAGAGCAGGGGAACCCTTGGGTTAACAAAGGCTCCCCTATTTTTAAGGATTAAAGAACAACTACAAATCCTGTTTCAGAACGTAGAGGCTCAACACCGTACAACCGATCAGCAGTCATCAGAGTAGCTAGGTACTCTTGCTTATAAGTTGTTTGTGTACGAACACCTAATTGCTCAACAAGAACCATAGTGTCTCTGTGTCCAAAGATACCTGCTTTCACATCGATAGAAGAAGCAGAGTTATCTCCTGATGCCTCTACAGTTTGACAGTTATTAGATACATAAATGTCAATACCGTACAGATTACCAATAAGACCATTAACGACAGGCTGACCAGATACAAAGTCAGACGATACATAACGATCAATACCCATAATTGAGTTACGGGCTGAAGGAGGAAGAACCAAGAAACGATTATCCATTGGAGTGTTTGCTTCGTCCTGCTTTTGAATCAAAGCTCGGAAACCTGCATCAGTAAATACATCAGTACCGCCAACAACAGTATCAACAGCATAAGCTGTAAGACCATTAGAGGCATCAATAAAGAATGAATTACTGTGAACATAATCAGTAGCACTTGCGTTACCCTGATCTCCAAAGTTTTTCGCTAAATCATGTAAAGCAGTATCTACTTGCAAAGCAAGAGCATAACCCGCATCTTCGGTATAAAACTGACGTAGTGACGCAAGAGCTTGTACATCTGCAATATCGTCAATAAGTCGAGAATACTCGTAGTGTTGGTTAATTGATACTTGTACTTCAGTAGATGTACCATGAAGAATGTTGACCAAAGTACCTTCAGTTTTAGAACTGGCGGCACCACGATCAGGCGAAGGAATGTGAATAGTGTCACCCTTCTTTCCTTGCATGGTCATTTTCTTGACAAGATTAGCTAAGACTAGGTTCTTTTCGTATGAAGCAACAATCTCATCCGACCAAATTTCGGGGATAAAAGTTGCAGCTTCCGTTGCGCTAATAGCTTTAGCAGCTGTTCCAAACGCCCCTGATGTGGACGATACATATGCGGGTTGTGTAGCCATGATAATTTTCCTTTTGCTTTAAATTTGAGTAGTTAACGTACCCTTTTCTCAGCATAAGCCTGTAGTATTTCATCTGAAAGGGCTAAATACCGACTAGGGTTAGTTTTCATAAGATCCATAATGTCAGATCGACGGTAGATTTTCCTTGAGGATGGAGTTGTAGAACCTTGAGTAGTGCCTACTGAAGCATTTTTAACCGCTTGTTTTCGTTCTTGCTTTTCACTGTTAGCAGTTTGCTGTACAGCTTGAACACGATCTTTCCAAAGGTTAAAAAGTTCATCGGCAGTCTCATAATCATACATCTTATCAGCCTGTTGGAATAACTTTTGTCGAACTTTAGAGGCAGTCACCCAGTCTTGAAACTTTTTGTCAGCTACAATTTCAGCCATATCTGGATGAAGTTTCTGTAACTGAGCTTTAGCAGTTTCCTGCTTGTACTGTTGACTAATTTGTTCCGCTTCTAATATTTTAGGGTGTTTACTAATCTGTTGCTGAATAGCCTTCTCTGGCTCCGAAAAGAAATCAATTTCTTCTTCTTGTGCAGATGTCGTATTTCCCTGCTCTTTTGTGAGTTGTGTCTGGCCTTGAATGTAAGTATCTACAACTTTCCTTAGTTCACCAACTTCAGAACTTTGTCTACCCAATAGCTTTTCAGCTTCTTGGTGCATCTGGATAATTTCAGCAGTTGTTTTGCCTTGATATTTCTCAGGGACTACTGCTTCTGTTACTGGTTGTTCAGATGAAGAAGATCCGAAATCTTCAGTAGATGATAATTGTTCATCCGTTGTTTCTACATTCTCTGGTTGACGCTCAACTAATTGGCCCATTATTTATCCGTCCGTTAACGATTGTGGAAAAAGGGTATTATCAGGACTCTAAGAGTTTTCCTGTTTTCTTTCTTGTTTTATGGTCATTTCTCTGTGTTTAGCCCATTTCCTTGTGGCATCTGGAAAATCGCCAGAAATGGGATCAAGAGAAAAGTTTACACTTGAGATAATTCTATGTGCAGTAGATTCACAAACATCACACTTTTTGAAACTCTTAGAGGAATCTATTAGTGCTTCGTGAATATGGCCGTTATCACATTTAAAATCATAAAGAAGAACGCCCATTAAAAAGGTTCTTCCGTACTAGCTTGTTCTTCCTGAACTGCTTTTATTTGAGTTTCCAAATTAAGCATTGAAGCTATAACTACTAATTGTCCTTTTCTAAAATGTAAATCAGTTTCGTCTTTAGTAGCCTCCACTGAATTAATGTTTAACGCATTGTTTCGTAAGTCGTTTAATAAAGTTTTCCAACCTTCTGTATTAAACATTTCACGATAAGAGTCATAATACTTCTCTAGTTTTACTTGTTCTTCATCTACCATCTGTTTCTCCTCATTAGGACAGTCTTTATAGAGATTTCATTATAACATACTTTTTTACAAATGTCAAGTGTTTTTTTTAATTATTTTACATTCTTTTTTTCTTAGGCTTGCCCATTGTTGTCTTAGGCTTGTTTTTCATTTTCTTTTTGGTTGGTTTGCTTACTTTAGTTCCGTATGTTCCGTATCCCATTGCCATAACTATTTCCTTTTTTTACGTTTATGTTGATATGAAATTTTTTTTGGGCCTGTTTTTTCCTTCTTAAACTTTTCTGTCTCTTTAGCAGTCATTTCCTTGGTAGTTTTTGGTGTTTTAGCTGAAACACGTTTTGAAGGGCGACAGGCAGGATAAGGTCTACCTGTTTCTTTCTTCTTTCTGCCACACTTTTTCCCAGTCTTAACATCAACCCAATCTTCAGCAAACCAACGGGTTAATCCTGTTTTAGACTTTTTTGTACTTGCCGCCACGTTTTTTGTACTCCCTAACTAACCAAGCATTTGCATAAGCAGAAGGATAAACATCAAATTTCTTCTTTGCTTCAGATTTTACTCTGGAATACAAGGTTGGGTTTGTTGGTTTATTTTCAGCCATTACTTTTTACCTTTAGCTTTTAACTTAGCTTTATCCGATAACTCTTTAAAATGAAACAGCTTTACACTTGTTTTAGTATGTGTTTTGTTGCTGTGTAAAGAACCATCAGGCATTTTATGTGTATTGCCTTTGTGTAAAGTACCATCCTTCTTATAATGATTAACTCCCTTCATAATATCCTCCTATCTACTTGTATGACCACTTACCAATTCTTACATGACCAATATCTAGCCGTAAGTTTACTGGGAGGGCTAGTGTCACACTTATGCCTAGCCCTAAAACTTTTCTTCCTAGCAGGTTGGTCTTTCTTTATTGTCATGTTCTGATCCCCAAAACGTATTGTTTTAGTCTGATCTCCCTGTTTTGCTACAACAACAAACTTTTTAGTGGGATGGCTTGGCGTTCTTTTTGGTTTGTTGTAAGCAGACACACCTGCATTTTTTAACTTAGAGTCTTTTTCTTTAGCCACTAAGGTTGTCCTCCGATTGCTCTTAAAACTGTTTGTTCTGTAGGAGAAGGTTCGGGAGCTTTGGTTTGTTCCTTAACTGCAACCTCACGCTCCCTTAGTAGCTGTTCGGACATTTTAATTCTTCTTTCAAACTCTTTATCGTCTTCTGTTCCTGCTCTTAGGTTTGTTGTAACTGCCTTAATCCTATCAATCTCTATCTCCTGCGGTATAACTTGAGTTTCCATTGATAGTTTAGCGGCCCTAGCTGCTGACTCTTGTGCTTGACCATTTAAAGCATTAGACTGAGACTGTTGGAACTGTAGCTGAATCTGTTGTGCTGCTTGAGCTGCTTGAGCGGCCTGTGGGTCTGGTTGATTAGCCTGACGCATGAAGGCAATAATTTGTTCTCTGTTGCTTAAACTCATATTGTCAATAACGGACTCAATAAGTTGATTCTTAACTGGGGAATCTCCCATGGTTTGCAACAGTTGCGTTAGTTGTGCTATTTCGTATTCTCTAGCTACAATACCTAAAGAACTACTAGCAACAAACTTATAGTCAGAGACAGGATATTGTTCAGGTTCAAACTGCATATACCTGTGAGCTACTTTAGTAACAAAAGGTATTAGGAAAGACTCTTGGAAGTTAATTAATGTTCTCTTATGCCTTTTGATTATGGTTCCCAATCCCATAGAAAACCCTGCGGCTGACCTAGTGTCTGAACCTGCGGTAGTCCCAGAAGGGTCTACAGCACCAGTAGCGGCCTGTACCATTCTTTGCAAAGCATCTGCTTGAGAAAAAGTAATTTGACTAACTTGACCAAAATTAAAAGGCTGTAGGATTTCCGAAGGGTTGCCGTTAGTTAGTAGTACTTTTCCTGATCTAACCTCTGGTCTTGACCCTCTGGGCATTCTAGTGGCATCCATAGCCAACATAGGATGGACAGTTAGTGCAAGAGCATCAATTCTAGCTCGTAGTTCTGCGTCTAAGGCTTTTTGTGAGTTATACCCTTTCTCGCATACCCCTCGACCCCAAAAGCGGCTAGGAACGACATCAAAAGGAAAAGCAATTACTGGCCTATCCTTCATCATGTACGGGTTTTCTTCCGCTTTAAGAAGTACACCTTCATTGGCAATAACAACAATAGCCTCAACGTAGTAGCTGTTGCTTTCTGATGTAGAACCTTCACCGTCTTCAAGCAAAGGTTCTATAATTTCTACTTCTACTTGATTTCCGTCTTCATCTACATCAAACAAACCTTCATTCTGAGCTTTTTTTAAAAGATGTCTAGGTACTAAACCGTAGTAAGTTGTTTTTCTTGTTTTGTTTTCTTCATAGACGTTACTAAGGTTCCTATCTGCTTCAATGTCTGTATCTACATAAGCACTTTCAAGGTCAATTTGACGATAAACCCCTTCTTCCTGTAGTATTTCTATGGCGTGTTTTGGCACATATTCATCAATAGCAACACCTAAAGCATCTTCAATGGAGGTAGCTACTGGGTCTATAAGAAAGTTTTGGGGAAGAATAGGGCGTAATTTACATACTGTGCGTTCCTGAATATTTACACCTACAGCAGTTAAGTCTCCACCCATAACAGGCTCAGTTGCAGGTATCATTTCTTTTTCTTCGGATAAAGTTATTTCTCCAATGCCCGTTCCAAAGATAGCTGAGTTTAAGACACACTCTGCGATTGCCTTTCTAGTCTTATTTTTAGAAAAATCTTCGTATAATTTCTCTCGTAAGTAAGCTATGTCCTGTTGGTTTTGATCTCTAATATCATCCTTAATATCAAACCAACGTCCTCTACCAAACGTAGCTTCCTCAATCTCCGCTACTGTGGACTCTACTGCTTGCTGAAGTGCAGGAGATATAATCCTAGAGCGTTCTGAGCTTCTTGTTTTATCTTCAGGCGACCAAGTACCCCTAAATAGTCTATAATATTCATCAAATATTTCTTGATAGTTAGTTTCAAAGTTCTCACGCCATTCGTTACACTTATCAATGACCCAACCTTGTAAACTTTCATCAACAAACATTTCTTTATCATAGTTCTTCATATTAATACCCTGCGTAAACGTCAGTAAACTGATAATCTTCAGTGTCTAAGTCAATATCGTAAGCTGTATCCGCTAATTGATCTATGTAGGCTAAAGCATCAATTAAATCGTCATGTACCAAAGGGTTTGGAAACTGAAACAGTTGGTCTAAAAACTGTGTATTCCAAGAGCCTTTATTTAATTTTAAATTCCCATGTTCAAAACGACCCTGTAAGGCCCAGACAATCCTGTCTGTTTTCTTTTTGTTACCATGTGTTAGTTCTTCAATCCTAAAGAATACTTGACTTTTCTTCATTAAGTCACTAATATAAGGAAGGACTGCATTCTTTAGTGCGCCCTTTTCTATTCCTACGGATATAGGGCGGTATTCTCTTACAACCTCAAAGATTTTTCTTGCTGTTTCTTCTACACCCCATCTTCCGTGAGCTATGTTTGCAACCCACCACCCTTCTTGACTAACTTTAACTATAGCTATGGCTGTTTCATCTAAGTGTCTTGTTTTTGTTTTTACTTTGTTAACGTCAATAAAACCTGCTAAATCACAAGCTACATAGAAATCACCTTCATCTGGTTCTTCATCTAAGAAAGTAACATCTTCTTCCTTAAACAGTTCTGAACCTTGTGCCTCAAAGGAAGCTAAAAACTCTTGCCTAAAAGAGTACCTAGACATTGATTTTTCTGCTGACTTGATTTCCTTTGGATCAAGTAAAGGGTTATCATAACTGGTAAAGTGCCACCCTTTAAAATCTACATCTTCAGATAACTTTGAATAATTATACAATTCATAGAAGTGGTTACGTCCCATTGGTGTTCCAATGAATAATGCACTTCCTTTCTGGTCAGCCAAGGCAGGTCTTAATATCTGTTCCCAAACCTCTGGCTTCATATCTGCATATTCATCCATGACAAGGAACTTTAAAGACACACCCCTCATGGTTTCTGGCCTGTCTGAACCCTTTAAAGCTATCGTAGTCCCATTTATTAGTTTTATTTGTAGGTTGTTTACGTGGGAACTAGCTATTACAGTATGCCCCAGTTCCAACAACAAAGACCACATAATGTCCCTAGCTTGTCCTTGTGTTGGTGCTACATAGAACACCTGTCCTTTAGTTTCACTAAGACCATTTATTATCAAAAGCCAAGCGGCTAGCCTAGATTTACCTGTACGTCTGCCTGCTGCTATAACCTTAAATCTTGAGTAGTCTCCAAAGACTTCTTGTTGCCAAGGTAGCAGTTCTACGTTTAGATCAGCCATGACTTACTAAAAAATACTTAGGTATGCCTAAGTACACTCTAGTAACACCACATTACAGGAGTGGGGCCAGAGTCACTATTCCTGATATCAACATGAATGAAATTACGAGCAACTCCAATCCCGTTGAACCCAAGTGATATTGCGTGTTGTACAATAGAATATCGTTGCATACCGTTCTGAACCTTAATGTCTGCCGCAATACCTTTACTGTGAGTACCCGCTTTAGTTTTCTTAGCTTCGATTGGATGGGTTGGATCTCTATAGCCACTAGAGATAATAAATGGAAAATCACACGCCTCCCTAAGTAAATCAAGTTTATGTATTAAAGAATCTTCAATGAGGTTGTTACCTGTGTACTGACAAGCAAACTCATCCTTTGTAAAATATTTAAAGTTAGACATAGTGTACTCTTATTCTATATACTGTGCTTCACCGTCTATATCATCTGTTGTGGAACCTGAAGATATTGTGGTTTGTTCTCCACCTACACCAGTAATGGAGATATTGATAGCACTTTTACCCCCTGCTACCTTATCTTTCTCAAAGTAACTTAGGGGCATTATCCTATCAACTACTAGCTTCCAAGCTGCTGCTTGATGTTTATGTTCATCATTAAGTGCTGCATTGAATATAGACTCTAATACTAGCTTAGACTTAGGGGAAGACAGCATCCTCCCTTTATATTCATTGATAATCGCGGCATCACCTTTGGGCCTACCTCTGGATAAACCAGTAGCACCTCTCTTTCGAGACACCATTTCAGTCTTTTTAGGCCGCCCACGCTTCCTCTTTGGAGCTTCATCAGTAGTCATAAGTATAACTTAAGTTTGCCTTGTGTAAATTGCCTAGGGGCTACCCTGTAGATTTCACATTAAGAATATGTTTTTTGTTTATTCAGAAATCTTTATCTTGGTGTTCCTTAGATTACTTATTTAGTGTAGCATACTTTTTCTTAAATGTCAAGAACTATTTTAACTATTTTACAAAAAAGTTACATTTAGTTACTCTAGGGACTGTCTTATACTAAAGACACCCCTAAGTATTCTTTAGTTAAACCTAAGTAATTTTTTATGTAGTAAATTGTATAAATACCTATAAACAATCTACAAAGTAATTCCTAAGTAATTCAAAGACTTAAGTATCCCTTGGCTTTGTCTTACTAAATACACCATTATTGTTATTATTGTATGTAAAATAACTACCTAAGTTCCCATTTGTCTTTTTTTTGTATACGGGTGGGTACTACAAGTAATCTATAGCCGCCAGTCCCCCTCGGGGGCATAAGTTATCCACAGGTTATACATAAGTTATACATTGGTTATACATTGGTCAGACCAAATGGTGTCAAGTTATCCACAGGTTATACATGGGGCAGACATTTGTAGAACTAATGGTTGACATGTGAGTGCCTATGTAGTACCCAATAGTCCAACACTGGATAACCAATAGTCAAACAATAGGAAATCATTAGTGTATAAAAGGAGGGAAGAAGACATAACAAAAAGACATAAACTTTCATTTTAAGTATGAATATAAAGCATTGTAAACTGGTGCAGCTTTTGGGTAATATGTTTAGATTAACTAAACAAACACAAAGAGGTGCAACACCATGAAAAACATTGAAATACACAGCGGAGCCATTAAAGACATTAGGCGCGTAGATACTAGCTACTATGGCAACCCTCGCTATTCATTTATGATTAACGACTTAAAAGTCTACACGCCTATCGATTCTTTGTTAGGTTATTCTATACATAATTATCTCAATAAAAAGGTAGTCGCAAGGATTGGTGACCATTATAACAGAGTAACCTTAAAAAGCATTAAGGAGGTGGCAGCATGAATAGGCGAACATTAATGAGCGTACAGGTAATAGATTTTTATCTTGATTGGTTCAATAACTACCTGACAGTTGAAAAAATAGCTGAACATCATGGACTGGATGTAGATGATGCAAAGGCACTAATTAGCATGGGGCGATATATGCACCATAGACACGTTGAAATGATGAATGAGGTACGACACCATGGAAAATGAGATATTAGATTTAATGAAAGAGACACTCGTAGGCGATGAAAAAATGGATTGCAGTGACGTTTTATATGATCTACTAGACTACTCGGGAAAACTACACGAAATCATAGATTCCCATATAGATCTCTATCATCTCGACTTGAGAGTATGGGCAGTAAAGCACTGGAAGTATGTAGAGGAAGCACTGGAAGAAGGTATTTGTGAGGGAGTAAATGACTATCACAAGATGATACAAGCGGGGCAGTATATGGCCTTGTCTGAGTACGCTAGGTGTTGCGTTGATGTATTATTTAACGAATACAACGGTGTATTATTTAATAGGGAGGTGGCATGATGAAAAGCGCATGAAAGTGCTAACTATAAACCATTTTTGGCGCATTAAAATGTAAACACAAAAGGAGTAGTAAAAGATGATGAACGAACAAATAGACTTTGAATTTAACAACACTGAGGGATTAACGCTTGC
>Ga0181380_1000245_pt1 | contig 25343 bp, 43 predicted proteins | sample 3SPOviralmetaG_FD_130116 | JGI IMG/M metagenome (GOLD analysis project Ga0181380, IMG submission 130116) | Marine viral communities from the oligotrophic San Pedro Time Series (SPOT) site, San Pedro Channel, CA, USA - 3 SPOT_SRF_2009-08-19 | ecosystem: Environmental > Aquatic > Marine > Strait... | reverse complement strand
ATAGAGCGTCAAATCTTGCGATACTCCATAATTTACGCCAGCTTGAAAGCGTAGCACTACTCTGACATTGTCCGAGCCGTCAAGGTCTGCCATGTCTAGCAATTTAGCACTTGTCTGTCCCATGTCGTCTAGCAAAGCTGTACCAAAGAATAAGTTTGATTTTTCAGCCGCTACAATATGGTCTGCTGGCATACCTGGGGCCTTAAATACTTTAATTCCCTCAAAAGTTAAGCCGCCGTTATCGTACCAAAGTGAGCCTCTATTGTCTACGCCGTTAGCGCCGCCGCCGTTACCAGCTACTGCACCGAAACCGCCTAAACTTCTAACGTATTTTTGAAACGCGCCAGTTGGTAAATATAAGTGTAGGTCTTCTTTACCATAAACTGCTGCTGGTATAGCGTCTACTACTTTGCCCAGCTCTTCTACAATATTTGCAGCTGTAAAAGCTGTAGCCGTTACGCCTGGTACGTCGTTTACGTTACCGTCAGCTAAAGCCTCTACTGTAATACCTGTAAACTCGCCAGGGTTTGCACCTAAACCGCCCCAGATATTTTGCTCTGTTTTCTCTGCTACTTTGGCTGCTACGTGTGCCATAATAAAGTCAGCAAAAGAAGACGGCAAATTTTTGTATGCGCTGTTGCCCATTTCTAAAGCTAAATAGTCGCTTAAAAAGTCTTTTTTGCAAATTTCTAAATTTACTTGGAAAGGCTTAATTTCTAAAATTCGCTCTTCTAGCGTAATTTGATCCGCTGTAACTGTAAAGCCGCAAGTTGCGTCGCCTACAATACCTGTAGAAGACAATTTTTTAATTACTTCTTTGTATTTTACATTTGGTTTTACGGTAATACCGCCTTTGTCGATAGTGTCCCCAGACAATAAAGCTGCGGAGATCATTTCGCCAAGGTACTGCCCCTCGTAGCTAGTTGTGATGCTATCTACTGACCCATTACCTGTAATTGTACGTAAGTGTGTTTTTCTCATTTTTTTATTAATTTGTACGTTTGTTATTTTTATTTAAATAGTTTACTAAATACTCTGTCTTTGGTTGTATTGAAATTTGCACCTTGACTGTATAAGTTTTGTTTTACTGTTTGTTTTGCCTCTGGGTTATGTTTCATTGGCTTGCGAGCTGGTTTTTGACTTGACATTTTTTCTTTTTTGTCTTCTTGGTCTTCAAACTTTTTGTAAAGCTCTTCTACTTGCTCTTTAACCTCTTCAATAACTGGCGCCACTACTTCGACGACAGCCTCTACAATAGCTGCTACCTCTTCAGCTGCTACCTCTGGCACGTCTTCGACGACTACCTCTTCTAGCTCTTCTTTTTTCTCTTCGTCTTCGTCGTTTTCCATTTTTTCGACCTCCATAGCGTCCTTAACCTCTGCGATAGTACCCTCTTCGGCTACTACTACAATTTGGCCGTCAGCTGTCGTATACTCGCCTACTGGCAAAGCGATACGCTCGTCGTCAGATACTATAAAAACAGCTTGCCCAGCCTCTAAAGCGTCTGCCTCGATAACTGTCTCGCCGTCTTCTAGCGTCATTTGTGCTAAACCTATTCTAGCACGTAGCAAAGTTTTAATTTGCGATAACATTTCTGTTGCTTTCATATTTATTAATTTATTATTGTTTATTAATTCCAAAAGTTTGGCATACCTGTATAGTCGGTAACCTCTCTATATTTTTCTATTGCGTCTTTTTCTAGTTGGTCTGCCGCGTCTACTCTAGCTTTTAAGTCGTAAAAGTCTTCGTATACGTCGCTTGGATCAATTCCTAATTCCTGGCTTTTAGCCTCTAGGTCGTTTAAAGCGTTACGCAAAATTTCTGCCGCCTCGTTTAAATATCTAGCGTTACCGTTTACTACAAAGTCGTCTAAGTTATATTTTGCTCTAAATTCGTCGTAAGCGTCAATAGTTTGGTCGCCTAATTCGTAAGCTAAATAGCTTGCGTCGCTTTCGGCATAGTCAAAACTGTCTAGGTTGTCTTCAATATCGCTAATAGCCGACAATTTTACTGCGGCTTTTGCTGGTTTAAATTTGTCTAAAATAGACAGTATAGTTTTGTTTGTATTCATAATTATACGCTTTTACTTTCGTCTCTAAATTGTTGTTGTTGCATAATAAAACGCTGGTCTAGTGTTGCTAGGTAGTCAATTTCTTGTAAGTGGTTGTCCCATTCTGGGTAGACGTCTTCAGCGGTTAAGCCTAGCTCTTCGGCTTTTTCTCTAATTTGCATTAATTTTTCTCTGTCGTCTGCTACGTCGTCTGGCGTTAAAAATGCCTCGCTGTTTTGAAAATATACCGAGTAAATTTCGCGGCCTAAATCAAACCATACGTCAAATTTTTCGTCAAACCATTCGTCTACCGAATAAGATAGGCGACTAGTTTCGTCTGCTATACTTTGGTAGTCGTAGTCTAGCTCGTCTACTAAACCTAGAGCTACTTTTTGTAGTTTGTCTTCTTTGCGTTTTTCAGCTCTTAATTGCGCAGCGTGTTTTTTGTCGTCAAACAGTCTGCTAAATACTCTGTTTTTTGTTGTCATAGTTTTAATTTAAAAAATTTATTAAGCCTATATTACTTTCGTCTACAACCCTATTGTATGCGCCTTTAAAGTCTGTTTTTATTGTCCCAGCCTGGTTTAATATAGTCATAGCCGCCTCTATTCTAGGAAACAAAACCCCAGGGTCAATACCTAGCTCGTCGGTTTTTTCTATTAGCTGGTCAAAAAGTTTTTGTAAGTTTTCTACGTCTTCGTCAATTTCTAAAACTCTACCAGCATTAAAAAAGTCTTTAATTTCTCTGTTTATTTCAGCTCGAAAGTCTATAATTCTACTCTCTATGTCATTCATAATTTGAAAACCGTCGAAAGCGTGTGAATATGCGTCGCTTGCAAGCTCTAAGGCTTGCTCTAATTCGTCTACTACTTTTAATTCTACAGGCTTTTTAGCCGCCTTAAATAGTTTGTTAAATACTACTTTTTCTGTACTCATAATTATATAACGTTAGTATGTTTTTTTTTGCATTTTTAGTGTAATAAGTCTTTTAGGTTGTCTTCTAGCTCTACGGCTTTGTCTTTTAGTATTTCTAAAAAAACCGTTAGTTGCTCGTATGTTTCGGCTAGGTCTTCTACAATTTCTGGTCCGTCTAGCTCTTCGCTGTCCATTAAATTATAAGTTAGCATGTCGTATTCTACTACAAAATTTTCGTTTACAGTTTTTATATTGTCTGTAAGTGTTTGTATAATTTGTTTATGGTCCATTTATTCGTCTATTGCTGTTATACGTCCTATACCTTGCGCCCATAGTGAGCCGTCGCAACAGTCAATACTATAGGTTTGCTCGTCTTTACAAAGACAGGCCCTACTGCCGCCAGTTGGCGACGCGTTGTTTGTATTGTCTATGCCGTATAGGCCCCTATTTCGTCTGCGTCTTTTATTCATTGTCTAATTCTTTTAGTTTGTTTATGGCCCAGTTTATGCCAGCGCTACCGCCCCAGGCGTCCCACATTAAACCGCCGCACCCCTCGCTGTAGGGTACGTCTTTATGTTGTTGATGTCTTTTAAAACTTGCCATGCGTGCTATTGTGTCGCGTGTTAATTTTTCTTTGTTTGCAATTTGGCTAGCTCTTTTTTTGCCTGTAGCCTCGCCGCAGCTGCCCCAGCCGTTTTTTTCTACCCAGTCTAAAGCGCGTTTAGCGTTATTTACTGCGCCTTGGGGGTAGTCATTGTAGCTGTCTAAATCAATTTTTTTTTTAGCCGACATTTCAATTAGCGACTGTTTAATTTTAAGTAGTTTAAAAGCGGCGTTTAGCTCTCTGCTTAAGTCTTCGGCTATTGGCTCTTTTGGCCTTTGTGCTTTTTCAGCAAAAAACCCCTCGATACTAAAACCGCGAATTGATCCGTCTACCTTTGCCATTTGCCAGAGCTGCTCGTTATATACTTTTACTGCGCCTACCCAGGTGCCGACTGGCAAGTCTAGGTCGTATAAATTACTTTTGTCGTTTTCTTTGTCTTCGACTATCCAGCTTTCGACTAACGAAACGCCCTCTACTTCTTTTATATGCTCGTATGTCGCGTTGTTTGCGTTGCCTCTTTGCAAATAAAGCTCGCTAGCCTTTTTTACCGTAGCTTTTGTAAAGTGTATGTAATACTCTTCGTCGCCGTCTTTGCGATATATCATTTTATTAGGTACTAAAAGCGCGCCCATTAAAATACGCTTGTCGTCGTCTACAGCTTTAAATTTATACTCTCTGTCGTTTTTGTTTAGCGCTACCCAGTTTTCTTCAATGGCTGGGTACTCTACTAAACTTATAGCATCTACGCCGCTGTATTCGTCGTTTTCGTCAATAATTAACTCTATAATTTTCATATTTATATAACGTATTAATTTTAAATTTTGTTTTTAAAGCGCCGCGCCCTCTACCGTATTACGTTCTAATTCCTGGGCCGTTGTAACGTCGCCAGCTACTACGTACGACCTAGACGGTTTATTTGTTTGCTCTGCTATTGTTTCGGCTAATTGGTTTGTACCTGTGCCGCCTATTAAATTAAAGGCTGGCGCGCTTTGACCTACGCCACCACCGCCAGAGCTGCCGCCCCCCTTAACGCCTTTTGGTTTTGGTACCGACTTAATTTGTTTTACAGTTTGTAAACCGCTTTGTAAAACCGCTATACTTGCTACCCCTTTTTGTATTACGTCAAACGGCGACGGTAACGTAGACTTGTTGCCCCAAATTTCACTAACCCCCTGGTAGGTATTAATTGTCGCCTGTGCTATAGCTGCCGCTTTGCCAGCTGCGCTATTTTTACCTAAGATGCCAGCTATTTGGCCGAACGTGTCGCCTACTGCCGACAGTCTTTGCTTTTTTAGCGCCTTGTCTCTAGCCTCGTCTCTAGCGGCTGCCTCGTCTTCAATAGCTTGTAACTCTTCAGTTTGGGCCGCCTCTAAGTCTGTAGTCTCTAGGCCGTACTCTTTTGCCGCCTCAATAAGCGCAAAATATTTTTCTCTTACTGCGTTCTCTTCTAGCTGCTCTTTTGATAGTTTACTGTCAAAATATGCGTTTTCTGCGTCTTCAATACGCTGCATCATTGTTAGCTGGTCTTGAAAGTCTTTTTGTTTTATGTCTGCTAGCTTTTGCTGAAATGCCTCCTCTTCGTCTAGTAGCTTTTGGTTTGCGTCTTTTTTCTTTTGCAGCTCGTCGTCTGCGGCTTTTTGATCCTGGGCCTGTTGCTGTAGTATAAAACCGTCTCTAGTGTTTTTTAACTTAGTTAGCTGGTCTTCGGTTTCTTTTATTGTTTCGTCTGCTGCGCCAGCTACTGCCTCTGGGTCAAATAATAAAGACGACGTACTCTCTAGATAGTCTTCGGTCAAACTTGTAGCCTCTTCAATTATACCTAAACTTGCTAAACTGTTTGTAATACCGTCTATAAGGCCTGTAATAATTAATAAAGGCGCGGACAAAAACGCTATAATACCTTTTGCTATATTTTGGTTTCGCTCTGCGCTCTCTACTTGCGCTTTTTTAATTTCTTTTTGTGTAATAAGTTGAGCCTCTAAAGCTGCTATAGTTTCGTCGGTTTGGGCCTTTTTTAAATTAAGTATGTCGCGTTCACTTTTGCCCTGTAATTTTAAAGTATTTGACGTTGCGCTTATTGCGTCGCTAGCCGCCTGGCTTTGTGCTACGCTCTGCTGCTGTAATTCGAGTAGGTCTTCTTGCTCTTTGCTTACGCCGCTTACTAGCTCTTTTATATCGTCCCAGTACGCTACAATTAAACCTAAAGCTACTACAATAGCGCCTATACCTGTAGATATTATTGCAGCCTTTAAGCCTTTAAAACTTTTACTTAAACTTTTTATAGCACCTATGCCACCTTTTACACTATTTTTATAGTCTTGAAATTGCGATACTGCGCCGCCTGTCAGCTGGTCCAGTATCTGCATGCCTTCGCGGTTTTTTTCTAGCTCGCTATTAAAGTTGTCTAGAGCTTTTGCGGTATCTTTAATTTGTTTTACAGCCTCTTTGCCGTTTACTTCAAACTGTACCCCTATTTTTTCAATACCCATTTACTTTGCTTTTTAAGTTTTTTATATCCGTCTTTTAGGGTTTTAGGTAGTTTGTTTTTGCCTTGCGCGATACGTATATTTTCAGTCTCGCCGTTTGCCTGGTTTAGCATTTCTAGTATTAAATTTAACATTTAGCTAATTTCTATTTTGTTATACATTTCTATTTCGCTTTTACCGTCTTGTAAATTTGTCTTTATACTGTTTACATTATACAGCCTACCATTGACTATAAAAACGTCTTTTAAGCTATACTCTAGTAAAAAACTAAGTGGCAAATAAGCGGTAATTTTTACGAGTCTACGTTGTCTACTAAAAAGTGATGATATATAATTTCTGTAATAATTATTAAATAAACTTTGCGGTTTTACTAAGCCTGTAAATTCGTCTACTTCGGCATTAAAATTTAATGTCTTTTGAAAATAGCTATTACTAGGCCTGTTATATGTTTGTCGTTGCGCCGCCTGGTTGCTACCGCCTAGGTTTTGTATAGAGTAGCCATTTATAGAATTTGTATTACGTCTGTAAAATATTAAAGGCATTACAGCTACAGGGTTTTGGTCTTTGTCTACAGTATAGCCGTATAATATATTTTGTGCCGTAGCGCCGTTTTGATCGAATAAAGGCTCGTATATCATTTTTTCAAACGGTAATTTGACTACGTATTTTTTACCTCTGTCGGTCTGTGTAACGCCTTGGTTTTGTGTAGTATTTTCTAGGTTGCCAAATTGGTAGCCGTTTATCTCTTCAAAATTAATAGCTAAAAAAGTTTTTGGTTTTTCATATCTAAAGGCTATTTCTTGGTAAGGTATAGGGTAGTTTACGTTTTTCTTGTCTACGTCTACATAGTCTGTAATGTCTCTTTGTACGCCGCCGTTATAGTAGCTGTCTAAAGTCTGTACTGCTATTGTGTTGTCTTGTTGAAAAAATGCTGTCAAATTAAACATTTTAAACATGCCTGTTAAAAAGTCTAAAACCTTTATAGACGGCATTTGTAGGGCTACGTCTATGTCATTTACTAAAGCTGTTGGCGCTAATGTTGTGCTTTTACTGTATGTTCTTCTTAGTTGGTTATTCAAAAAATATTCGTATTTTATTCTTAAAGACATAGCGCTAGCTACAAAGGTACCGTCTTCGGTTTCTATTCTTAATTGTATTGCCGCTACAGGCGACGGATCAAAAAACGTTAAAGGCTCTAACTCAAAGGCTATACTTTGCGCACCTGTAACGCTTTCTCTACTAGATACCACATTGTTTGTAAGCGTGTCTATCATGTACAAACTATATGTACTTGTACTTGTAACGGTCCAGTCTAGCCTTAACTGTCTATCGCCAAATTGGTTTTGAAAATTACCACTTGCTAAAGGCGACATGTTAATAATGCCATTATCTATACTACAAACAATTTCTGTGCGCGTTGCTACTTGGCCTTGAAAAATAGTTAAAGGCGGTACAAAGCCGCCCAAATTGCCGCCGTCTGCAAAAAAGTTAGTAATACTATTAACGTTTAATTGAAACAGTTGGCCGCCTGTATAAGACTGCCCTAGCGAGCCTCGCTCTCTAGACAACCACAAAAATAACTGTTGAAAGTCTTGGTTTGACGTATCTAAAAAGCCAGTCGTTAAATCAAACTGTAGGTCTGTAGTTTCGTTTATTCTTTTAAATATTTCGTTAATTTTTATAGCTGGTTTTAGGTCTCTAAAATTTACGCCTTGATTTTGAGATGCGCCGCTGCCAGCGTAGTGTAAATTTCTGGTGCCGTTTGCATGCGTGCTACTGTCGTAAAAATAGCGTTCAGTATGTGAAATTAAAGGGTAGCATATTTTGCCATTAAATAAAGACGTTACTAAACCTTGCGATACTGTGCTTACGTCGTAAGTATGGTTTAAGGCTGTGTAAGACTCAAATAAATTTCTTAGCGTAAGGTCTTTTAGTTGTTTTTTTATGTCTACTGTCTCGCCGAAAAACGTAACTTTATAGCTAAAAGGGTTGTTTTGTTTTAATTCTACGCCGTCTAAAGCTAAAAAGCCTTTGCGAAACAAAGAGCCGTTTAATAATATTTGCGCACTTCTTTTGTCGTTTGCGTTAAAGCCTGTTTCTATGTCGCTATTATAGTAAAACTCAAATAGTATATTATTGCTTTTTGACGCTGGCAACGTAAAGCTTTGCGAAAAATCCGTAAATATACTGCCTATGTCCCTAGCGTTTTGTATGGTCTGGGTCAATAAAATAGTCTCGTCTTTAAAAAGCTCTAGGCGCTCATAATTACCGCTATTTGGGTTTACTACTATTATTTGTACTTCGCGCATTAAAGTATATTATTTATTTTGTCAAAAGCGTATTCAAACTCTAAAGTGTACTGTATTAGTTTGTCGTTTACAGTTGTCTTTTTTTCTAGTGATGTCGTCGTAATTCTTATAGGCAATACTTGCGAATTTTCTGTGATCCAGATTTTCTCGCTTAACATTAATTCGGTAATTACGTCGTTGTATGTTTCGTCTAAATAGCACGTATTTAAAATAAATTTGTCGTTAGCTTTTATGTTAAACGTTTCTTTGCTATGCTCTTCAATTACGTAGCCGCCTGTAGGCGTTGTTTTGTGCGCTTTGTAAGTGTCAGAGCTTGCCGTTGTAGTGTCTCGTCTTACTAAATAAAAATAAAGGTCTTGTAGCGCCCCAAACTTATTTATAAAAGTAACTTTGTAGTCTTGGTATTTAGGCTCGCATATTCTATTTATTGTAAATTCAGTTGAGCCTATAGTAACCGACGTTACCGTAGCACCAAAAGGACTGTAAAAAATTGCTGGCGTTGCCGTATCGTAAACTGGTATATATCCAGCTACGCCGTCTGGTATATATAAATTTGTCGTGCTTATGGCTGGCTGGTCTGTTGTGTATTCTACGTTGTCGCCCTCTCTATAGTCTGTATATCCAGCTACCCCCTCAAAAGCTACAGTCGTACTAAATAATAATGTTTGTTGGCTTGAAGTGTCCCATTGTTCAAAGCCTATAGATACCTCTAAAGTTTGGCTAGTGTATGTACCGTCAAATGTTATGTCTAAGTAATTACGTAATATTTCGGCATACTCAAAATAGCTGCTTTTATTATTGTTTAAAAAACCTGTACGCTGTAATGACAATACAGGCGACGGCTGCCCATTAATAAATATATTAGACGTCGTAAAGCCAAAAGGGTAGCTCGTTGTATTTGTATTGCCTATTGTTATAGGACTTCGTAAAGGTCTTAAAGTTGCCATTATATTATTTTCGTTTTCGTTTTTTTCTTTGGTTTTTAAATTCGCTGTCTAAGTCTTTGGCATAGGCAAAAGCTAGTTTAGCTTGTACGCCCCTACTGTATTGGTTTTTGGCGTCTGTAAAAAAATATGTAGGTTTTATTCCAGTATTCCAGATGCTGCGAGATATTAAAAAAACTAAACTCTTACGTTTTATAAATTTGCCTTTTTCGTCTCTTACGTTTGGTATACCTTTTTGTACTACCCATTTGTCAATAGCGCCTCGTAAACTACCGCTACCACTATAGCTGCCTGTACCGAATTGGTACGGACTATTTGGGGCCTTATTAAACCTAGCTAGTGAGCCTTGCGGCATAGCCTGGGGGTCGTTACCTTGGACCCCTAAGTCTACAAACTTTGCGTAGTCTTCGGCGTAAAAATTTAGCCTTGGGTTGTCTGGGTCGCTGTTGTCTATTTTATAGTCTAGGCTGTCAGCTAAAGCGCCAGAGCTGTTGCTCTTTGCTAGGTTTGCTTTTGCCTTTGAAACGACGTTTATACCTAAAGCGTTAAATACTTTGTTTACATTTTTTAACATATAAATAAGTCATTTTTTATCATTATGTCGAAAGTAGTTGCCCAGCCAGCTAGGTTGTTGCTAAAGCGGTCCACGAACGGCTCGCAATTTGCGTCGCCGTCTACTTGGTAGCCGTCTAGCCTTACTTGGCCATTATGTAAAAGCTGGTATAGTCTATTGCCTACAGCTAGTTGCGTATTCAAAACAAAATGTTCGTGCGCGTCCCTTTCAAAAATATTGTTTAAGTCTTTTTTACTTATGTCTACTACGTCCATACTTATAATAGTAACGTTAAAAGTCATTGTCTGGCTGTCGTTTGTAGCGCTGTTTACTAAAATATGCGACAAAGGAAACATAGTTTGTTTACTTAGGTCTATTTCTGTCAAGTCGCCATAGGTAACCGTATTTACGTTTTTGTCTTGTAGTAGTGTATTTTTAATTGTTTCGAGCATTAAAAAAAAAGCTCTAGCGCCATTGTTTGCCATTATTTTTTAAATTTACTTTTTATGTATATGTCTTGTACTTTGTTTTTCTGGCCTACGTATGTTAAGTAGGTTAAGCAATTATGTACGTTTTTTTTTGCTATAATTTCTAAGTCTAAAAATTTGTCGTTTGCTAAACTCATAAAGCTGTGGTACCACCCCCATTGTCTGTTAAAGTTGTCAGCTGTTGATCCTGGACTTTGTCCGTCGTCGTCTCGCTCGAATAAGGTAGCGTAACTTTTAGTAAGTCGTTTTCTAAAAGAAAAAAAAAATTGATAGCGCTAATTGCTACAGCTGCTGGCATATTCAGCATAGCGTCGTGCCAGCTGTCGCCTCTATACTCTTCTATTTGGTACTGGCTGTCTATGCGCTCTGTAATAGGTCTATATAGTACGCTCATAGCTTTGTGCATATTGTCCCAGTCGCCTATGTTATTTTCTATGTCTACAAACTCGCCAAACGTTAGGTCGTCTAGCTGGGGTACAAAGCCAAACTCTGTGCCGCCAATTTTAAACCTAGTAATTAGTAACGGTTTTTCTGAAAGCGCTATATTTAATTTATTGGTAATTGTTTTTAGGTCTTTTACTTTTAGCTGTAAAGTCTCGTCTGTTTTTAGGCCGCAAAATATCTCTAGCATTTTAGTACCAGCGTATGCCTCTGTCATGTCGTCTGTATTTTCAAACGTTTTTATAAAGCGTTGGTATTGATGCAGCGGTATGTCTGCTAGGCTTGTCGGTACTCTTAATTCTACTTTCATTTTTATAGGGTTTATTATATAACGTCAAAATACTAAAATTGTGAGCATAAAAAAAGACAGCCTCTCGGCTGCCTCTAAACTAAACTAAACTAAAATTATGTTTATACTATTTCGTTTTGAGCTTGTCTAATTTGTAACTGCTCTAAAGCTAATTTTGCTCTAAACAGTCTGCCCTCTACTTTGTTGTATTCGCTTTCGTAATACTGTACTTCAAACTCTGCGTCTTTAATTAATTGGCTATAGTCATAGCTACGGCTTTTATGCTCGTCGTTTAGTTGCTTACTTTTTTCTTTTAAGTCGTCTGGAACGTCAGAAAAAAAACTGTCAATAATATCCATTATATCGTATTTAAATTAACTAGACATATTTAGTAGTTTAAGTCGCTCGCCTGTCTGGTTTAGGCATGACTGCTATTTTTCGTATAGCTACGGCTTTCGGTCTTACTGTCAGCTCTTATTAAAGTGTAATACCAAGGTTTACGTTGTTCACTACTTGGCGCGATCTTTCGACTTATTTACATTACACTCAAAATGTTTAAGAACTTAGCTGCCTACTTGCAACAATACAAATATAACAAATATTATACTTATAAACACTATGTCTATAACTATTTAACAAAACATTAACATTTATTAACGTATGGCATACCTTGCTACGTTTGGCCTAGACAGTCTTGTAAAAATACTATACCTGGTACTATCGACTGCATGGTTATTGCGATCTTCTGGCTTATTTAGCAAATTACCGTTTTTGTCTTCTAGCCATTTGTAATTACGAAATTCTTGTATAGTGTTTGCGCTGCGGCTAGTTATAAATATATTGTAGCGTTTCATTAAGTCAATGCCTAGTAAAATGCTGTCCTTGCCTTTTGTCGCTGCCTTTATATTCCAGCCATAGCGGTACAGCTCGTCTATACTCTTTGGCTCGCTGCTGTCGGCAAATATTTGATCTGCACGCGTTAAGTTTAGTTTTGTCAATTCATTGTGTATGTCTCTATTTGTCATGCCGTACTTGTAAAACTCTTCGTCTATGTACAAATTGTTGTCTAGCAAGTAAGTTGCCACTTGGCAGCTGGGGTCATTAACAAAGCCCCAGTCTAAGCCTCTAGCAATTAGTTTAGCTCTGTCTGGTATTTCGTCGCACTCGTTAAACTTAAATACAGTCGCGCGGTTGCGTCCTACTTGACCCAGGCCGTATACTCGCCAGTAGTCTTCGTCAGTTTCTTTTAAGCGCTCTATTTCGTCTACAAGTGTTTGCTCTAGAAATTTATTGTCTTTGTATGTGGTTATGTGAAAGTCGGCGTCTTCGCGTGTTTTTACTTTTGTGTATATGTAGCTGTACTCGTCGCTAGGGTTATAGTCTAGTATTAGACTTGGGGCGCCGTCGGTCCCTACGGTCCTAAATAAAACCTGGCTATAGCTAGAGTAGCTTAACTCGTTAGCCTCGTTTAAAAAGGCTATGTTTCTTTTACGTCCTTTTAGTCTGCTGGCCTGGTCTATGCTTACAAACTCAAATAGGTTGCCGTTGAGCCTGTACTCGCTATTGCTTTTATTATGCTTTGCCTCGTTGTATAAGTCGTATTTGTTTAGTATGTCAAAAAAGTCGCGCATGACTGTAGCGCGTAAAGCTGGGTACGTTGCCCTAAATATTGTTATGGTTTTGCCTGTATACTTTTGGCTGTAAGAAAATATAAGCCATAGTAATATATTATAAGTTTTGCCGCTACGTGTACCGCCCTGGCATATAACTATTTTTTTGTCTGTCTCTTCTAGGTGCCGCCAGACGACGTTAGTATCTATTTGCACTATTCTATAACTTTGACTGTAAACTCTTTTGTCTCGCCTACTTCAATTTGCTGGCGCTCTACATAACCGCGGTGCTTTGCTTTGCTCTTTAAATAGAAAATAATACTCGCGGTATCTTTGTCCTTTATTTTTTCGTATAGTTTACTTTCTACAAAGTCAATAGCGGCCTCATGTATATTTTGTACGTATGCTTTGTAGTCTTCGTCTTCTTTTAGCCAGCGGTAGTGGGTTGCTCTACTTACGTCTGCGACTGCGCAGCTCGTAGATACTATGCCTAAATTAAACTCTAGGGCCTCTAGCATCTTTTTTTTACTGTCTTTTGTGTCTCTTACCATACTTATATAACGCTTGTTTTTAGTTTTTAGGTTGCTCTTCTAAAACCTCTGTAATATACTTACGTATTTTGCGTAGTTGTTTTTGGTTTTTTAAGTTTTCGGTTATTAGTTTATAGGCGTTTTTGTATTGTTTTACTGTTATGTCTGTCTGTAGTATATTTTGGTAGTATTCGTTATAGTCTTTACGCCTGTGTCGTATTTCGTTTTCAAAGTTTCTAACGCTATATATCATTACGCTATGCTTTCGCTCTTTGCCGTTTTTTCTGTAGTGATCCGACAGTTTAGCATAAGTCGAGTTATAGTCGTGTTTCATTATGTACTCAAATAAGGCTCTAGCGTCTACTATGTCTTGGGTTTTTCTATTGCTGTATATGTCTATGCCTGTATACTCAATTACTAGGTCCGCTATTTTCTTGTGGTTGTTCATGCGTAAGTTTTTTAACAATATTATGTAAGGTTTCGATTTTAACGTATAGCTGGGCGACTACTCGCTCTAGGGTTTCTATACGCTTTTGCTGGGTTAGTTTTTTGCGTCTCATTATTTTAGGTCTCTAATTGGTAGTAATATTCCTTTTGACGTATTATTGTCGCCGCCTACTACATTACGTTTTGTATTCATATAAGGCGTGCATTTCTTTTTTAGGTCGTTTAGTGATATTAGTATAAATACATTTTTTAGTACAAAGCAATAATAGTCGGCTTTACTTTTGTTTATGCCAGACGGCTTGCCGCGGCTTTCGTATTCTACAAATATATTAAAGTCTGCCTCTATACAGCTTTTTACTTCAATAGTTTTATTTTCTAGTATGTCGGCTAGCTGTTTTTCTTTTACCTGGCCGACTTTTAGGTCGTATTCGAAATTGCTTTTAAATTCCATTATAAGGTACCCTGTATTGTATAGTCGTTTATGTCAAAGTCTTCACGTATGTAGGTTTTATATAAGTCTATGCCTTTGCGTAATTCCTGGCGGCCGTATTCAACAAACGCCTCACTACAGCGCCAGACGCCTATATCTAAATTATTTTTTGATATACATAAAAACGTAAAGTCTTCATGCGTTAGCGGTTTTTCTGGCGTGCTAAATAGGTCTATATAAATTGCGGCCTGTAAGTGATATTTATATTTAAAAGCGCTTTTGTCAAAATGCTGTACGTCTTGAGTAGTTTTTAAGTCTACGATACCGCCTTTGTTTTTTAATATGTCGGCCTTGCCTCTAAACGGCATGCCTAGTACATTACCTATTGCTGGTACTTCGCTTTTGCTGTCTCTTATTAATTCTTGGGCCGTAGGGTTTTTAAGCATAGCGTCTATAAGCCTATTGTTTTCGTCGCGCTCTTTTGCTGTGTAAACCTCGCCAAACTCTTCTACTGCGTCTTTAAACTTTTTACTGTTTCTACTTTGCACCTCAACAAATTTGATCTTGTCGTATTTTGTAGGCTCTAAAATGGCCAGGTGGAATAGATGACCAGCGCGTAATGCCGCGGTAGTTTCATTTTTTGCATACTTAGTAACGTAGTAGTATGTTTTCGGACTGTCTAAAAGTAGTTTAAGACTAGAGCTACTTAAAGCTAGTTTTGACAGCTCGCCGTAGTAAAACTCGTCGTCGTACATTTTATTTAATAGCTCGCTTTTGTCGTAAAAATTACCGTCTAGTAGTTGTATTTCGTTTTTCATTAATTCAGTATTTGAAAGTCTTTTGCGTTAAAGGGTGCCTCGTTTTTTGCTAGCCTTATAGCCTGGCTAGGACTTATAGCTTTTACGTTTACTATGTCGTAGTCGTAACCCTCTAGGTCTTGACCCCCAAAGGCTAAATAACGGTATTCTATTTTATAGCTCTTCATGCTTAGTTTTATAAATTTTATAGTTATGTTTTTTTAATAGCTTTATTGACTTTTGTATTTCTTTTTGTTGTTTTCTATACGCGTCAAATGTTTCGTTTTCTATAGCGTTATGTTTCATTTCTTTTTATTTTTTTTAAGTATTAAATATGTCGCTAGGCATATACCTATACATACTGGGCAAGGGTGCAAAATTGGTAGATACATTATTCTAAGTCGTTAAGTATTGTTTTTATCTCTTCTAAACGCTTTAAGGCTTTGGCTCTAAATTCAAAGCTGCCAGCGCTTATATGCTGGGTTTGCATTAAAAGGTATTGTATGTCTTTTAGCTCGTTTTTAAGTAGCTGTAATTCAGTCATGGCGTACAGCTGTCTAGTATTAAATATGCTGTAGTTATAAGCATAGCTACTAGCGCGTAAAAAGTTATCTGGTATTCGGTTTTCTTATTCATAATTGTAGTTTATAGTCTTCTAAGTCTTGTATTGCTTGTTCGGCTTTTGCGTCTGCCTCTAGTTTGGCCACTCTAAACCTACTTAGCTGTACGTCGTATTCGCGCTGCCTGGTTTGCATTTGACTAACGTAAATACCTATTCTAGCTAGCGCGTCTGCGCAAGCTGTAAGCTCTTTTAAAGTGTTTTCGCTGTTTGCCTTTTGTGCTTTAGCTTGCCAGTTAATTAGTAAGTTGCTGGCTTTTTCAAAGCTGCCAAAGTAGGCTAGCTCTTCAATGTCGTATACGTTGTTTTTTTGCTCTTCTATTATATCGTGTTTTGCCATAGCCTAAAATTACAAAAAAAAATGTTAAAATATGGCCTTTTATGTCAAAAACTTATTTTGCGCTGTTTTTTAAGGTACTCGTCCCAAACGCTTTTTTGCGCTCGCTCGTTAGAATTTCTTTGTATTATGGTTGCCTTACTTTCTGGTAATAAGTATATTTCTTTGGCTACTCTTTGGTTTGCCCATAGGCTAGTTTTACCTAGGTTTTTGCTTTGCGGCTCTGGCATATTTAATTTATTGAGCCAGTATAGGTAATTGCCTTTTGGATCAAAAACAAAATATAGCTTTACTATGTCGTCGTCTAGGGCCATTAAACTGTCGTATTTGTTTTTTTCTAGTAGCTTGTCTTCATAGTATACGTTTCTAAACTTAATTTCTATAACGCATTTATTGCGCTTGCCCTCTTTTTCTGGCGTTAAACCCTCGGCGTCGTAAAGGTTGTTTGTATCGCCACACCAGTTTAGCTGCCAGCCGTCAATATTTAATATAGCTACAACGGCTTGCTCGAATTTATTTGTTTTCTCTTTGTTCATATATTTTGTTTATGTCGTCTATAAAACGCTGTATGCCTTTTGGCGAGCATTTGCAAGGCTCAAAATAGGCATGCTTTTTAAACTCTGCGTGCATACGGCAAATTGTTGTATACTCTTCTTTTGTAATAGACGTAGACTTGCTAGCTCGAAATTTGGTCCAGTATTGATAGTCTCTTTTATTCATGCCGTTTAATAGTTAAAGAATTTAGCTTGTCGCGTCGCTCTTCGCAGCCGCAGCTCTTATAGCCTAGCCAGTCAATTACTATTTTTTTTACGAGCCATTTAACGCCTGTATACTTAAATATTGTCTCTAGTATTGTGCCTATTTTTATACTCATTTTTTATTTGGTTTTTTATAGTTTTTAAGGTATTTCTAAGCGACCAGTAACCTATTTTAGTTTCGCGGCTAAATTTAGCTAATTTTTTACCGTCAATAAAAACCTCTTTAAATATACGCCTTAAATAGTAAAGGTGCATTTTGTCGCTTGTGAAGTCTTCTAGGTACGTATCGCCTTTTAGCATTTCTAAATACTCTGGGTTTTCGTACCAGTCAATTATAGACTTTAATTTTTCGTAACCGTCTGGCGTTTCGATATACTCTTCGGTTTCGGTTTGTAGTTTTTTACTGTCTATGTCTATATACTTAACCTTTTTTTCTTTGCGCTTTAGATCATAAACCAGGTTTCGTAAACATATATATATAAAGTAGTAGTTTATTTCGTCGCCATTATAGTATATGTCTGCGCCTTTTTTTTGTATATGCGTTTGGACGTTTATATACATTTCTGAAACGACGTCTTTTGCCGTCTCTTTATTTACGTTAAAGCTCTGTACTATGTCTAGCCAGATATTATGGTTTTCGTGTATTTTCGATAAAACGCAATTTTTCACGTTTAAAAGTTAATAAAAAAAATACTAACTTAGAACGGTGCCTTTATTGCTTTAAGTTTTTTTACCAGGCTTTCATTGTTTATAGCGTACCCTACATTGTTGGTAATTGCTTTAAGCATAATAGGGTCGTCTAGCGGCGTACATCTACCGCCAGAGCTTATAGACTTAACCTTTTTAATATGTAGCTGGCTATTCATAAACTCTGTGGGGTGCTGTATAAACCTATGGCATACTGCAAAAAAGTCGCAGCGGTTTACAAATTTGCCGCCCCCCTCTATGCTGCTGCTTTCTGGGGTCTTTGGGTAGCCTTGGTATAGGCCGTCTCTATATACTTGCCTTATAGCCTCTGTATTTGCGTGAGTACAAAGCCAAATAGTAACCCTGTATTGTTTACAAAATAGTCTCATGTCGGTTGTAGCCTCGTAGTCGTATTCGTGTGTGCTTATGCCTTTGAGCATGTCCCTGTCTTTTGCTAAACTATTATAAGGGTCTATTAAAAAACCGTCGTATTTGAAAATGGTCCTATGTCTTACGGCCTCTGCTAAAAGCTCTTTATAAGTATATAGCTGGCTGTTGTCTATGAATTGAAAATGTTTTTTGATCCAGGCAATACCAGCGTTAAAGTCTGTCGGTATTATTCTATTTATTGGTTGCTCTAGTATAAACTCTAAAAGCCGCTGTATTAATTCGTAAGGCTCGTTTTCGCTGCTGTATATTAAAAACTTTTGGTCGTGTTTAATGGCATATAAAAGCATTAAGTAAATAGTAATACTTGTTTTGCCTACGTTTGCGTGTCCTAGCCAAATGCCAAAGTCTTGGGGTTTTAGCCTAAAGTATTCGTCTATTTCTGGTATGTCTAATTTAAGGCCCTGTTTAAATTCGCCTTTGCGTAGACTTGAAAGGGTTTTTATTTGTTCGTTATAGTTTACTAGCATATCGTAGTTTTTGTTAAATATAAAAAAAAAGGTAGTATTTCTACTACCCTTATATAAAATTAATTGAAATTAAAACGGTAAGTCGTCGTCTGCCGTAACCTCTTCGCGGTCTGGCATAAACTCTGACGTCTCTACTTTTTTAGTTTCTGTCTTTAACGCTTGCTTATTAATTTTTGTAAACTTAGCGTACATTTTTGTACGGTCCTTTTGCGCTCTAAGTAAGTCTATAGACATAAAACCGTTATTGGCTTTTATATGGTCTTTATGCTTACGTAAAAAGTCTACAAATTCAGATGCTTTAATATGTAGCTTTGCTGCTATCCAGTCAAATTTAGGCTCGTCTTTTACGACAAAACTATTGACAAACTCGCTTTCGTATTTAGTATTCATTTTTATTGTTTTAAGGGTTATCTATAATATGCGCTACTCTGTCTATATAGTTTTTTAAAGTAGTCGCTCTCTTCGTTATTTAATTTAGGCGTATTTTTGTCTGGGTCTATTACTATGTGGCTGCGAAAATTCCTTTTAACTTCGTAAGTATCGCCGTTTGGTTTTACTATTAGTAGGGTACCGCCTAGCTCTTTTGTAAATAAGTCTCTCATATTTTTATTTTTTACAAACATAGTTTATAAGTGTGCATTTTTGGTGCATACTTATTTTGTGATCCAGTCAAACATTAGCTGCGCGTCTTTAATTATTTCGTCGGACCCTACGGCTCGCCTAGCGTTAAAGTCTGCCGCGGCTTTTATACAAGTCTGGCGTATAATTAAAATGTCTTTACTTACAAAACTTGTACTTACGTTTGGCGTAGTGTTTGTTTGCGTGTCTTTTTTGTACTCGTCTGCGCTTACTTTTGCGTTTCGATACTCTTCGTTTGTAACTTCGTAGCTAATTGTTTCGCCTACTGCAAATTTAAAATTACCTTTTGCGAAAAAAGTATACTGGTTGCCGTCTGCGAAAGTAACTTTGTACTTAGTTAAACCATTCCAAAGGCCGTTAGGCTCTAAGTGGGTTATTTTACCTGTTTTCATTGTTTTTGTTGTTAAGGGTTATATAAATAAATAGGCCTCGTCTAAAGCGCTTTGCAACGTTTCTGACTTGGCCTTTTGGTATTCTAGTTGGTTGTTTAATTTTTCTATCTCGTTTTCGAGAGCTGCTACTCTAGCGAGTAGGTATTCTGTAGTGTGCTGCATAATTTTATTATATCGTAATTGACTGCAATATACACAAATTGTTTATAAAAACAAAAGACAGCCTTAAAAAAAACTGTCCTTTGTCTACGATATAAATAGTAAAACTAGCGTTCTACTGGGGCAAATATACTATTTTTTTGTTAGTTGGTCTAATTTGTCAATATATAATTTTATTAAGTCTTGTAAGTCTGCTACAGTATTTTTTTGCATTTTACGACTTTTTTGTAAAAGGCTTTCAGCTGTACCGCTGCCAAACTTTTTGTCTAGGTTTTTACCAAAAATAAACTGCCTACCGTAAAAATGGCAATTACAGCTATAACATTGTGGCATAACGTTTTTAAGGTCCCAGCGCGTTATAGTATGTTTTCTACTTATAAAATGTCCAGCTTGCATGCCGTCTTTCTCCCAGTATTTTTTTACGTCGCAAGTAAAACACTTAACAAAGCCGCTTTTGTCTGCATGACTTAAACGTACGTATTTACTAAAAATAGTGTCTAGCTTTTTTTTTAGTTTAGTAACTGTAGGCTTTTTAGACTTTTTACTTAACATTATGCTTTTTTGATCCTAGCGTAAAACTAAGAAATTATAATTTATAAAAAAATAGCAAAAAAAATTTGCCGTTTGGCAAACTATTTATATTTTATACTACTATATAGTAGACTACTGTATATAACTACTATATATAAATACTACTATATACTAGACTACTATATATATACTAGCATATACATATACTAGTATAACCGTTTTAAAGGCCTTTTAAGGGCCTTAAACTACTTTTTGGTACTAGCGTATTCTTTTGCTATTTTCTCGCCTGTACGGCCTATTACATAGCCGCCTATACCTATTTGTAATAAATTCCAAAACTCGTTTTCTAAAGGCGGTATAGTGAAGTTAAATAAAGGTGCTAAAAATTTTACGTAAATAACTATAAAGCCAAAAGCTAGCATTAAGATAGGGCGCCAGCTGCGTTGTAGCCAATTACCGTTAGCCTCTGCTACTATAATTTCAGTCTGTAATTTTTGTAACTCTAATTGCTGTTGTTTAAGTACCTTAAGTATTTCGTTTTTAGCGTGTATACGCTCTTCGTCGCTAGTAAATAAGTCGTCTATTACTTTGCCTATTTCTCCTATTACGCCTTTACTAAACCAATTAAATATTTTTTTCATACCAGGCTAATTTTAATTGTATTATAAATAAGTATATGTTTATTTCGTTTAAGTCTGTCGTTTCGTCAGCTGGGTAGTAATTTAGACCTACTATAAAACTACTAGGAAACAATAATATTACACTAAAAAACATTTAATATCTATTGCTTATATTTTCGTATTCAGTTTTTGCGTCAAAACAGGGGCAAGCCTTATTACTAAAATTATTATGTCCGTATATATAGCCGCCGTAAGTGTCTTTTAATTGGCAAAGTAACTCTATTAGAGCGTCTTTTTGTTCGTCTGTCCTAGTGTCCTTTGGCTCGCTTTGTTCGCCGTAGCTAGACATGCCGCCTACATACGCTACGCCTATGCTGTCCCAGTTTTCGCCTTTTACGTGTGCGCCTGTTTGTTCTATTGGCCGCCCCTCTTCTACTGTGCCGTCTCTTTGGATCAAAAAATGGTAGCCTATGTCTCGCCAGCCTCTACCGTCCACGTGCCAGCGTCTTACTTCGTCAATACTTACGTCTCTACCCTCTGGCGTAGCCGTACAGTGTACTATTATTTTGTTAATTTTTCGCATACGCATTTACTTTTAAGGCTCTCTAAAAACATATTCCAGTTTCTATGCACCGCGCATTTAAAATTTTCTAATTTGTTTGCTAAAAAACGTAAGCCTTTAATAATGTATTTCATTTTTCGTTATTTTTTTTACTCATTAAATACCATTTATGTATAGTATATCCTATAGTAACTACTAAAAGAGTAAGTTTTAAAATTAAGTCTATGTTTGTCATGCTAATTGCTAGACTACTAAAATTTAACGTGTATATTTTCAAATCTGTAATGCTCATTTTTTAAACCAGCCGTATTTTTAGGTCGCCTTTAAAATGATACAAACCGCCTATTGGTATGCCATTATTTGCGGCGTCGTTGTCGTCTGTAAAGTCAAACTCTTTTATTGTAGGTAATATTATTCTAGCTACTTGCGGTACGCCGCTTATTGTTGCACCACCCTCTGTAATTAACATAGCTGTATGGTCGTTTACGTCGCCTACCCCTATTTCAATACGAGTGTCAGATAAGCCTGTTGTTTGGTCTGGCGTCGGTCTTTTCGTGATGTCATTTCTGTAGCCTAAAACCATAGTGTTTGTTTGGCCGTTTAGGTTGCCGCCTATCATATAACCACCTCTACCGAGTAATTGTTTGTTGTTTTCGCCTATTGCAAAATTTGTACTGTCGCCGCCTATATTGTTTTTAAAACCAAAAGCAAAACCATTTTGAGCGGTACCAACAAAGTTTTGACCGCCTACTGCCATACTTGAATAACCCTCTACTTGATTACCAAAACCAAACGCTTGCGAGCGTACCGAAGACTGCGTTACGCTGCCGCCGTCTATAGAGTTTTTTTCGCCTATAACTACAGAACTAGGCGCATCATTTAAATTATTTTTTTCGCCTAAAGCTATACCCTCTGGACTTTCGTCTAAGGTATTGCCTTGCCCAGCTATAAAAGCATTTACAGAGCTTCGTATTGCGTTACCTGTGCCACTTACAAAAGCGTAATTACTTATATTAGTATTGTTTAAACCTAAAGACAAATTACTAGAGCCGCTAGTTTGTTGGTTTGAGCCTATTTCTACCCTACCATTATTTATAAACCTGTTTTCGGTTGCCGTACTTTCTAAGGCGTTTTCTACTTTTAAACTTTTAGTAGTAAACTTGCCTTGCTGGCTCATAATAAACTGACTATTTGGGGTACCGCCAAAATTTACAGTTTGAAACGTAAAGTCTTTTGCTCTGTCGCCGCCAGTTGTTTCGCCTATTGTTATACCAGCTGTACGCTCGTTAATTAATGTAGTATTGGCTGTTATATTAGTAGCGTTTGTTAAAATGACGCTTGTATTAGTGTTTATAGACGTTTCTAGCGCGCTACCGTCAATGTCTATAGCGTTTTCAAAAGCGTTTGTAGTTATGCCATTAGCGCCCCTTATTTGCAGCGCCTGGCTGTCTAAGTCTACGCTGCCTGTACCAGTATTGCCGCTAGTGTCTAAGTCTTCGGCTGTTACTGTCTGGTCTACATAGTCTTTTACAGCTGCGCTAGTAGGTAGGCTAACGTCGTCGTCATTGTTTGCTATACCGTCTGACTCGTTTATAAATTTATTTATAGTAACGTCTTCGCCTCTTACTTTTATTTGTCTAAAACTTACAGTATTTTTCGCGTCAAGGTTGCCGTCTGTGTCTAATTTGATCCCAGAGCTGTTGCCTAAACCGTCTGTAATTGATTTTGGCGTTGCCGACAAAGGCGTTTCGTCGCTAGTTTTTAATAAACCCTCGTACGTTTGCGATATTTTTTTACCTGTTAATGTACTCATTTTTTTATGTTTTTTTTATTAAGGTCTAAAACAGCTAGGTTTTGAGCTTATATTTATGCTGTCTGTATTTTCTATATTGCCCCAGCCGCTATTTGTAACCATAGGACAGTAAATACTACCCCAGTTTGTTGTATTTGCCATTTTTCTGTTTTTTGTCTTTACGTAAATAGCTTACTAGCTTTTTTACATTTATACTTTTTATCTTATATTGTTTTTTCATAGTACCCAGCCTGTAAACGCCGCGCTTTTTTCTGGCGATAATTGCTCGTTTTTACTTTCAAAATATTTAGGAAATTTAGCCGCCGCGTGAAAACTCATAAAGTCAATAAAACGTCTAGTATAAAACTGCGCGCTACTTAGATGCTTTTGTACTAAATAGTCTACTTCGTCTTTACTTACGTTTGCGCCTGTTTCGCTGGTAGTCTTAAATAAACCGCCGTTTTTAATTTGGTACGAGCAAAAAGGCAAGTAGTCTACCATAGCAAAATGTATAAGCATAGGCTGTAAAAAGTCTTGTAGCAATGCCTCTGTGTCAGCGTCTACGTTGCTGTTTAGTATTTTATTAGAAATTTCGTCATATAACGCGCTGCCGCAATACTGCAAAATATGCGTCTGCTGCGCTAATTTTATTGACTGTATAAAAAGGTCCGTATCTACGTTACCGTTTATTATAGTGTTTTTTACTAAGTCTGTTCTATTTATAAATAATGCTGTTGCCATAGTTTTATCTGTAATATCCGTTATTTGGCATATTTGCTGGGTACATAGCTACTTCTTTTGGGTTTTTAATTATACGCGCCTCGGACCTTAAACTTGGGTCTAGCTCGTTAATTTTTTTAATAGCCTCTGTAACTGTAATTTTTTTATTATTTTTTCTTAAATAAACCCTACGCTCGAAATAATGGCGGCAATTCGGACCGCCCTTGTACAAAAAGACGTTATAATTGTCTGCGCCGTCGATACCAAAACCAGCGTTTGCGCCGTCAGCGTTACCGTTGTAGTTTGGGTTGTCGCTGTCTAGGTCTTCTACGCGGTATATTTTGTTGTTAAACATTTTCTTACAAAATTCTCGCTGGGGGTTGTTGTTGCCCATGTATGCGTAGCGTACTTTTAGTATTAAAGTGTCCTGGTCGCTCTTTTTACTTGGCGTACTTCTTACTGTGCTAGCTAAATTTAAGCTGCTATGTAAAACGCTGTCGTATTCGTTTGCTGGCCTGGCGTCTATTAAGTCGTAATTTTCTAGGTCTTCGTCTTCGCCTATTGTCATTAAACGCTTGTATAGCTCTTCACGTATTTTGTCGGCGTCGCTCAATGGTACGCAATTAGGCACCGTTTCGCCGTCTTTTATTTTTGTACCTATTTGCTCGTAGCCGTCCCAGCAAGGCGCTTTAAAGTCGTGCGTTTCGCATGGCATGTACCACGTTTGGCCCTCTTCGTCTGTATGTTCGTGATGTCCTTTACAGCCTATTTCTTTGGCTGCAGCTTCGGCCTCTTCTATTGTGCTATAAGCCGTTTTGCCGTCTATTTCTGTAGCCGACATAGACAATTTTTGCCCTGTTTGCTCTTCTACCTCTTCTACCGTTCTAGCGTTTTCTAAGTCTATAAACTCTAGCGGCTGTAAGGTCTTTATATATAGGTTTAAGCTAACGTCGTTAAAGGCTAGTATTGCGTCAAAGCATTTTAAAATAAGGTCTTGAAAGGGCCTTATTACGGTATTGTCAAATAAAATACTAGCGCTGGCTAGCTCGTCGGCGTTTGATCCTAGGCCAGTATTGTTTTTAATTCCTAGTAGCATAGGCGACGTAATTCTGTGGCCTATGATAATTTTTTGAGAGCTTTCTTCTGACAAAAAACTATATTGTTGGTGCGCGTCTGACAGCTGTATAGTTTCGACTGTCGCTTGCTCTTCGGACCCATTATTGAAAGCTAAAATTATGCGCCCAGCATTAGACGTCCCAGTATATTTGCTGTAAATTTTTTGTTCTATTTCGCGTTGCGTCTCTTCGTCTGGTATGCCGCTATTCATATTCATTAAGAGCGACGGCGCCATACCGTTAAGTAAACTATTTAAGTGAAAATTTGATATTTCGCACTCCATTTCTATATACTGGGTTGCCCCCTGGTAGTCTACAGGCGAATAGTAGTAAAAACCTGGCTTGTATGGTTTAATACAATAAATTTCTATGCTTTCGCTAGACATACCAAAAGCTGGTATACGCTTTAATTCTTTTTTGTTTTTTACGTCTGCCCAGTCGCTGCTGTAGTAGTAAGCCTCAATTTCGCCGTCTTCGTTCATGCGTTCAGCTCGTAGCGTTTCTATAGGGAAATGGTCCACTTGCGCGACTTGCGTACGTTCCTGGTTGTATATTACTTGTATACTTGCCTGGCCGAATAGCTTTAAGTCTATAGCTATTTT
>Ga0181380_1000242_pt1 | contig 25486 bp, 35 predicted proteins | sample 3SPOviralmetaG_FD_130116 | JGI IMG/M metagenome (GOLD analysis project Ga0181380, IMG submission 130116) | Marine viral communities from the oligotrophic San Pedro Time Series (SPOT) site, San Pedro Channel, CA, USA - 3 SPOT_SRF_2009-08-19 | ecosystem: Environmental > Aquatic > Marine > Strait... | reverse complement strand
ATCTCCGTTATCGAGAGAAAAAATAACTTCGTTTGCGGTTGGTGTCGAACCGTATTTTATTACGCTAAAAAGAGTATAGTCCGATGTGGTCGGGGTAATGTGATACTGTGCGTCTGTTACTGCCCAATATCCCGATGATGCCGAAGCACCACTACCGGTAACAGAAAACACTTGATTATTCGCCGTAACCGTTGGTGATGTTGGGTCTTCTCCGACCATTCGTGAAGTCCAAAATTGTGATGTTGTTGCGACTGCCATTATGAAAACCTCTTGTCTAACTGTCTTTGAACATACCCGCTAATTCTTGACTTAAAATCATCCTGTGCTGATTCGATGTAACCCAAAGCAGGAAACCCGTAAGTCCAAGAACGACCGTCTTTAGCGGGCATCCAAGCGGAAGAGCCACCTGCTTTACCCACTTGACGACCTCTAATATGTGCTGTGCCATTACCGCTTTCACCTTTCCACTTAAACCAATGTGCGCCTTTTGGATTCCCAAACTCTAAAGCCTTAGCAATAGGGTAAGTGCCTCCGGTTTCGTCGGTGGAGGTATGAACACCTTCTCCACCTAATGTTCCGCCATGAATAGACGGCCCTCTTGAACCGAACCTTGCGTCGGCTGTAACTTCGTCGCCTTTTGTGTAAACATCATAATCAAAAGCCAAAGAATGTCCTACTTTTTTTGCTTGGGGAATATGGCCCGATTGAGAATACAATTTATCTTGTGCTTTTCTTTTGACTTGAGACATAGCAAGACTTATTCCTTTTTTCATAGCGTAAGCAACATCTTTCTCAATGTCTTTCATCATCCGGTTAAGTTGGGTGACATCAACATCAATTCTCATGCCGTTTAAGGTCATAGAGTTAATTGTAATTTTGCGAGCCATCAGTCAACACTCCCCAAGTGAGCAAGTCGCTTGAGGTTGTTTTCACCTCTTTCGCGTAGTGGGCTACTGCGAAGCGACCCTTCGGTAGTGGTCGTTTGAAACATAGATTCATCTTCAAAATAATAAGCGGCGGCTAAGTCGGCACATATCTCTCTTAACACATGAGCAAACTCACCTTCTTGAACAGCCGTTCCGTCGATATGGTCGGCACTAATTCCGGTAACTCCCGTAAGTGTGTGCGTAGATTTACCGGTATAAGAAAAAGAATCACCGTTAATGTTACCTGCACCGGATGAAGCAAAGGATGAGCCGCTTGTTAATACAATACTTGTAGCACCTGCTTCTATTGCGCCGTTAAGAGTAGTCTCACCTATCTCTCGGCTTGGCGCACTACGACCGTAATCACGAAACTCTTGGTCGATGTCGATAGTAGCACGACGAATAGCGTTTGTTAATCGAGAAGCGGCTCTTGTGCGCTGTGCGCTGTCAAGTCCAAGGCGAGAGCCGACATCGGAGGTAGAGCAGTAGTAAGTCATCACATGACCCCCTGAACATCAACGCCAAGCGAAGCGAACAGGGCAATAGCGGCGTATTTCAAATATTTAGCCATAGTAGACAATTCAAGAACGGCTTGTTCAAGAAGACGGGTTCTTTCTTCTAAGTTATCCAAACGGTCTTCACTGTTCATTTTCAATCACCTGCTTTGCTTCTTTAAGGCGGGAGATAAGGTCGGCTTTTGTTCCGTCAACATCAAGCCCGTTGTCGTTAGCAAGAGCAATTAACTCAGCCTTTTTCATTTTCTTGATTGCGGAAAGAGACGGTAAATCTTCTACAATGTCTTTGATGTCTTCGGCTAACTCAAGCACTTCGTCAAGAGTAATTTCACCATCGGCCATCAATTTTTTGTATATTCGGTAGCCCGCCAATCCAAGACCAACGGCAATAGCGGCAAGTAGTATAATCATTTCGGCATCCATATTTCTCATTCCTTTTGGTATAATACTTCTTTTACTGCGCTAAACGGTAAGACGGTAAAGGGTCTGTTTTCACCAACCCTATAAATCTTGTAGCCATGGGGTGTCTCTTCAATGTTTACATTGGTGTAACACCGTTCCGGTGGCTGATATACAATTTTACCTTTTCTTTTTTCACTCATTTTTCTCACCGGTTATCAAATCTTTTTTTTGTTTTTTTTCTTCTTTGTCAAGGGTTTTTGATTGTTCGTCAAACCATTTGTCTAAGTATATACATCGTGTCATTTTATTCATTCCTCCATAAGTTAATTTGTTCATCTGTTGGGGCTGTTCCTAATTCAGCAGTCGGCCAATAATCACGGCGGAAGTATGGGCCGTTACCATCGTCTTGAACGCAACCATGCACCGCACCTTCATACCCTGTTATATTAGATTCTAATGCTTCGGTTATTGTCTTCATATCATCCCACCTCATTGATACTCATTTGTGTTGCACCCATTGCCAAAGAATCACCAACAAGCGTTTTTCCAGTGTTTGAAATATACACATACAGCCCTACCTCATCACCTTGTTGAAGGTTTAATAAAATAGAACCGCCGAAAACGGGCCAATTACCCGTTGAGTTTCCTGCACCTTGAGCCGCATAATTACCATTTACATAAATGCGAGAGTTTTGCGTTTGGCCCGAAGAAGTGAAACGAAACGAAATAGTCCATGAAATGCGATACACACCTGTGGTCGGGGCGGTGTAAAGTCCTGTGTTTTCATCAAAATCAACATTTGTAGAAGTCCAATTACCGGCGGCATTTACTAAAACATAAGCACCTGTGGGGGTAAAAGACGCAATGTCATTAGCAAGGCGAACCATGCAGGTTTCTTTTGCGCTACTTCCACCCGATACAGTCGCCCAAGAAAGCGCGCCCGAACCGTTTGTTTGTAAAACCTGCCCCGACGAGCCATCGGCATTTGGGGTTGTTCCGGGAAATGTTAAAACTTGTCTTAAAGCACCCCAACCTGTGTCCTCGCCGCTTCTAAAATACAAAGGTTCAGTATTTATACCGGTTGACCCTTCACTCGAAGCCGAAGAAAACAGTTGAAACACACGGTATGAATCAGTCCAACCCTTCATTGTCATAACTCCATCCCAAGAGTTTGTTGAACCTGCGATGTCGTCGGTAAAGTCAAACGACACTTGTTTACTAAGAAAATCGTCGGGTGTTAATTCGCCATCATCTCTTGAGTCTCGGATTCTTAACTGATTAACTCCGCCATCTCGACTGTTTGTTCCGTGTTTAACACCCTCTCCACGAATCCACTCTTTAACTTCGGTAAAAGTAATTTTGCGGTTTGTTCCGTTTGCGCCGTCGTCAAGTAATAACAAATCAGCGTCGGCAATCGCTGTATTGGCCGTCAAGCCCGAAATGTCAAAGCCCACTGTGCCTGTGCTTGTAATAGTGCCACCCGTAATTGGGGCTGTTGTTGCTACGCTTGTTACTGTTCCGTTTTGAGCGGCGGTTGCGTAGTCGGCGGAGTCGAATGCTTTGACTTGAGCGAGATTTGTAACCTCGCTATCCATAAGCGCACCTGCGGCTGTGACAGTCGTTGCATTTGTTACATTAGCACCATCATCGACATTGATGTGTGAAAGAAGGGTGTTTTTATCGACTCCAAGAGCGATTGTTCCGTTTGTGGTAATAGGAGAGCCGGAGTCCACTTGTATGCCGTCTGAGCCGCTTACAGCAACGCTTGTGACTGTTCCGCTACCACCACCACCGCTTGCCGCCAATGTGCTACCGGTAAGTGTTAATCCCGAACCGACTGTTAATTCTTCTAAGTCGCCGTCAGCATCAGCATATATTATTGCTGATGTAGCGTTTGATTGTCGGATTGTTCCTGTTACATCTAAACCACTATCGAAAGTAGTAAAGCCGGATGCCGCAGGGCCGAAAGTTACATCTCCGTTTGCGTTTTTTAGGGTTAAATTATCTGTTGCACCACTTTTACCTAAAAAAACACTACCTGCCGCTACCGAACCGACAGCCGCCGTTCCACCAAATTGTAGTGGGTGTCGAATAGGCATAGGCCCAACAGCGTTTTTTGGACTGCGATACAACCCGTTGCTAATTTGATAAAAAGACCATGTTCCTCTTATTTTAGGCGGTAAAATAGTTTGTATGTCAGCCCCGTATGCCGTATTGCCTTTTGGCCCTATTAGCATAACACCATCAAGTATTTCTAATTCGTCGCACGAAAGAATTGTGTTGTCGTCAACAGTGATTCTTTGTCCTGCTTGTTCCGCTTTCAACACTACTTTGCGATATTTTGTCATTGAAGTATGACTTGTTGTTGGTATTCTTACACCACTACTATTACTTGTCATTTCAAAAACCGCTTGCCCCATATCGAATATAGGTATTCCGATTGCAGGAGTGTCTAAAAAACTAAATGTTTTTTGTCTGTCTTCGGGGGTTAAATCTGTTAATGGCGCAAAGGTAGCGTTAGACTGTATTTCAAAACTTGTAAAAACTGCTTTTCCTACTGCTGTGCTTGTCGGCGCAACATAATCAGGGCCATAAGTGCCACTTACCAATATAACAGTCGGGTAATTTCCGTCATCAAACTTTACTGTTGTTCCTGTCATTTTATACTGTAAACCGGTAGAAACAGAATCAGTGCCGTTCAAAACATATCTGTTGTTGTATGTTTTGTATGAGCCAAAACCGCTTTCAAAGTGTATTATATTTTGTGTTCCGGCTACTATTGTTCCGTTAAGAAAAAGACCTTTAATTCTTACTTGGGCATTAAGAGTTATTGTTCTCGGAATAGTAGTGTCTTTGTAAGTATCTTCGACAATTATTTCGTCAACACTCAAAGCGGTAGAAGGTAAAGGTATATCCCATACGCAATTTGCTACTGCGTTGTTGTCAAAAAGTGCTACATCACCTGCGGCGGGTTTTGTCCCACCTTGCCAATTAGAGGCAGTATTGGCACTATTACTTGTCCCACCAATCCATGTAATAGTTGCCATATCACTCACTTTGCTTCGTCTTGGTGGATTTTAACTTTGACAATACAGCCATACCACCCTTTTCTTGAATAACGCCAAGCAATTCATCAGCCCTTTTCTTAAACGAGTTAAGTTGAGCCGAAAAACGAATGTCGTTTTCTTTCTTTTCGCTATCTCTTACATATGAAGGGGCTGTATCAATAAGAACCTGTAAACAATCAACACATACAAGTGCTTTGATGGCCGACTCTTTTTGTGCTGTTGTTACAGCGTTTGCTGAATCCGCCGCTAAACCCGAAGATGTTGTTTTGCGAGAAGTCTTATTGACTTGTTCGGTTCGCATTGTAATGTATTCAGTGATTGTTGCTTCATTCAAACCTCTTGGTCTGTTAAGCAAATCGCGAATGTTGTCGGTAGTGACTGTCATTCTTCTTCACCTATTGGTTGCTTTACGGGCCATCTGTTGTTATAGTCTTTCGGAACATCAATAATATTTGTTCCGTTAGGTGGCAATGCTGAACGACCCATGACAAAAACTAATTTAGTCTTAACAATATCATGTGCCATTCTACTATCGGGCAACCAATAAGTATTTTTGTCGGGTAAAAGAGTAGCAGGAGACTGTGGTTTTCTTGATGAAGGCTTTGCTAATCTAAGCAACCAACCAACACCGGTCAACCAATGTTCATTTCTGTGTCGCAATTCAGCAACCTTTGGGTCTTTAGGAATAGGTATTCCTTTTTGTTTTAGTGCTTTAACAAGTTTCGCTTTTTCGCTCATTCGACAACCTTCTTACTTTTCTTTGCTTTAGGCTTTGCTTTTGCCTTACTCTTACTTTTTGTTGGCGGGATAACATCGTAGTTACCCTCGGCGTTTAGACGATAAACTGTGCCGTCGGCCTCAGTCCACTCTTTGAGTTGTTCAGTCAAGGTTAATCACCTCAAGCGACTTCTTCTTGGATAGTTAGGTAAAGGTTAAACGCACCTGCTGTGAGGTTTGCGCCCGCAATAGTCATAATGACACTTGATGGGGAAACACCGCCAACCTGTGCGCCACCGGTAGCACAAAAACGCCATCCGGCAGTAGCAAGAACAACCTCGGCATTGTCGTAAGCAGTAGCCGCCATAATAGAAGCGGCTGAACCTGTGTGTCCGAGAGCGATAGTAGCACTACCGGCTGAATCCAATGGGTCTGTAACTTCAATGTAAAAAGCCTTTAGATGAGAGCCGCCCGCAAGTGCGAGTGCTGTTCCGTCAGTTGCAGTAAGTGTTTTAGCACCTGTTGTTAGTGAAGAGCCGTCAAAGATAAACTTTAGGGTCTTTTCAATCGTAGTTGCTGTCTTAGCATCTGTGACTGAATCAGCCTTGAGCATCTTCGTTTCTACGAAGTCTTGAAACTTTCTGTTTTGTGCCAACTAAAACACCTCAAATTACGCCTGTAATCTTAGCAATTCTGTTTGAGTTACCGGCTGATGCACCATCTTGGTGTTGGTGAACAACAGCACCCATGTAACCGGTCAAAAGCCAATCGAAACCAACACCCGGAAGTCGAGTCAATTCAGTTTCTTGGTAGCCCGCACCGTTGTAGGTAAAGAACTCGGCAGTTTCAGCACCCGGAATAAGCAAAAGAGCGTCGTCTTCGATAGCACCAACAGTGTTACCGGAGAGAAGGGTCTTTCCGCCTGTGTAATCACGAGTGTAATAAACAGTCATCTTTGCGATTCGAGCCATGTGGTCTTGAAGAGATTCAACAACATTTCCGTAGAGTTGAGTGTTGAGCAAAGCACTACGAGTAGAAGCAGGTAGAACGAGAGCCATTGCTTCGTCTCCCGAAACACGAGCGTTTGCGAACACCTTATCCATTGTAGCCAAAAGGTCGCCTTCTTCGTCAGCCGAGCCACTACCGAAAGTTGCGGTAGCCGCTTGAGACTGTCCTGCACCTTCATGGAGTTTGTTTAGGATGAGGTTGTCGATAACATCAGCACGACCTCGGACAATAGCCATTTGCTGTCGGTCGATGTTCTCGAAAGATTCACCACGAAGTCGAACAGTGTCAAGGAAGACACATCGGCCTTGTCCTTTTTCGAGTTTGACTGTGTAGTTGCTTGTTCCAATCTTGGTTGGGTCGGTGGTTGCCGAATCATCCAATGGGTAACTGAATGTTCCTTCAACGCCGGTATACCACTTGAACTCAAGCCAAGGGACTGTTCGTGCGCCAACAAGTTGTGTTCCAATAGCCAAGCGTCGGCTTTGGAGTTGGATAAAGTCTCGGAGAGTTTGTTGGAGAACTTCGTCTCCTGTTCCGAATGGCCCTGCGGCCGCGCCAACTGATAGGATTTCTTCTAATGATTTGTTTGCCATAATATTCACTTCCATATTTTTTTTGTTGTTTATCCTCAAGCGAGGGCTACCCCACTCAAGAGAACAGCGACCATATCGCCATTCGAGGATGATGTAACTTCGCCTTCACCGACATAGATTCCGATTTTCTTATCGGATGCGTCTTGAGAGTCAAGAAGTAGTCCCGAAGCACCTGCGTAAACAGGTAGACCGAAGGTGTATGTTTGAGAAGCCTTGGATTGAACCATTTGCACACCAACAAGAGGCATGAAAGAAACGGTTGCACCGGTTGTTTCAAGCACTTGGTCGGCATCACGAGATGATTCGCCAACACTGATACCGATAGGAACGACTGCCCCACCCGGATGCACTTTAGCCTTGTTGTTTGTGCTATCATTGGTGAGAATGATACCGATACCGGAAACGGTTTCAGCGTCTTTCAATGTAATGCTTCGTGGGTCTACCGAGTTAAATGCTACCATCTTAGTTCATCTCCTTTAGTTCGCTGTATTTAGGGGCGCGAATGCGATTGTCGGATGATTCTTGACCCGACAAGGTGCTGTTCCATGTTGATGCCCATGCGTTCCATGCTTGACTGTAAACACTTTCAGGGGTTTCGACAACCTTACCGTTTAGGTAGTTGGCGACAACAGGTTCGGATGCGGTCTTTGCTTCGGAAGCAACCGCAGGTTCGGAGGCAGGTTCAGCAGGGGCTAAAACCTTTTCTTCGACAACAGGTCGGGATGCTTCCCAAGATGCAATCAAAGAAGTGATAGTATCGGTTGATAGGTCTTCGTGACCTTTGAGGCCGAGTTCGCTTGCTTTAGCAACAAGTTCACTTCGGATTTCTTCTGCTTTAGCGGCTTCGTTAGCCTTGTATCGTTCGATTTCAGCACGAGCCAAAACCAATTCTGCTTGAATTGATTCCATCTCGGAGGCGAGAATTGTTTCTTCTTGGGTATCTTCACTCATTGGATTCACCGTTGGTTGATTCTTCCCACTTAACGAATGACCTATAAAGGTTGTTGAATCACTTGCTACTTCGTTATTTTGGCTTAAACGCTTTACCTCTTCGATATTTGCTCGATTATAGGCCGGTTTATGCACAATTGCGAGGTGGTCGAAAGTAAAGTCCGTATCAAACACCATACCTTCTTTGTCGGCTTTGATAGGAACACCGTAGCCGCCGATAGATACTCCGTATTCCGGTTTCATCCATAGTCCCGACTCAAGAGCCTCAAACAATTCAGCCCTCATAACATGAGCAACATACCGCACTTCATACTTATCGTCATCAATATCGTTAATGGTTGCGGAGGTTACTACACCAACATTGGCTTCGTTTACTCCGCCATCAGTGTTACGGTCAAACCCGATGTCTTTTGCTTTAGGGTGATTAAGTGTAAGGTCAGCACCAAACATTTGAGATACTGCGGCTTCCGCACCACGACGAGTCAACGACCAATTGTTTTTGTTGTAACCTTCGTGAAACGCTATTCCTTTAATCTCAATAATACTTTGTCCGGTAGATGCTTCTACTTTAGCGGAAATACTATCTACTGATACCTCCATAGTAACATTGACCGGTTGACAAACACCCGCAACCAATTCTTCACCAATAGGACAAGAACAATCTTCGGATGCTTTCTTTGATTTTCTTGAGTGGTTTGACGGCAACAAGTCATTGTCTTGAACATACTTAGGATTAGAAGGTTTACCACTTCTTACTAATTTAAGGAATGCGTTTACTCTTGCCATAGACCATGCGGCTCTTGAAATACCTTCACGGTGAGAAGTAGAATATGCACCCGAACCTCTTCTGTAAACAGACTTAAGCATACCAAGGGTAACTTTTTTGTCGGACTTAGCGTTATGCTCTTTTGCTTTTGTTGATAAAGATTTAGTTACTGATTCGGAAAAAGTAATTCCGCCCTTAGAATCCTTTGCCGAATCCTTTGGGTTTTTCTTAGAGCCTTTTTTACGGTCTTTAGGTGGTGCGGGTTCGTCGGCGGCGATATTGTCTCGCTTTAGCACTTTACCGTAACTTGCTTCTTTTTCTTCATCATCATCATATGATGCGTCTTCGGGAATATCTTTGCCCTTATTCTTACTCATGTATTCTTCATGTGTTTTTCCGGGCATGAATACTTTTTCACCATCTTCTTCGTGAGAGTGAATACCGTCTAATCCCATTTCTTTTGCTCTTTTGTTTGCTTCGGCAGGATTGTCGAAAACATCTTTGCGAATCATTTTTGCTTCGGCGTGTTCGGAACAGTCGTCGCAACAATCTTCGTCAATTTCTTCGATGTCAGCAAAAATAGGTTGCTCTTCGTTGCTTTCCCATTCATCACTTAGGGTTGCTTCTACTTTGTTACTACCTCGCCATTGTCGACAAGACCAATAACCGGGTGTGGTTCTGTCTTTCTTTTCGGAACAATTATGGCGGTCACGGAATGCTTTTCGACGCTTAGGGTCGTCACGCTTAATCTCCATGTTTGGGTCGCCAAAGCGCACGATAACTACTCTACCTGCACTGTTTTGAACATAAACGGCAAACTTTTTCTTTCCCCCTTTGGTTCGGAAAGGTTTGTTAAGAGTAACTTGTTTACCTTGATATTCGGCGGCAACAATAGGCAAAATATCGTTATCCATGTGTTCAGCACTTTTGATTTGACTTTTAAGTGTTAGCCAAGTCTCCATATTTGTTTTGATTCGTCACGAATATTTTTGTATGTTTCTTTTGTCATAATATCTCTTACATCGGGAAACCAAGTTACTTGTTTGTAACCTAAACGCTCTACTACTTTTGCTAAATGCGGTAAAGTAGAATCTTCAATCGGGTTAAGGACAGTTATTTTTGGTATTGTTTTAAGGTGTAAGGAATTGTTTCTTGTGTTTAGCAAGTAAGAATGTAAGCCATGACCTCTCCAATTTTTGCGAATGTATGTGTTACCGACCAAAACAAAACGGTTTTTGTTAGGCTCTTTTATTGTTAAAGAACCCGTATGTCCTGCGGCTTGACCGTTAATCATAAGAACCCAATACACCATATCGTCAAATATTTTAGGGTAGCCTTTGTCCGATGCTTTAGGTAATTGCTTACCCCACATTTCGCATAGGTCTTCGTGCATCAACACTAAATTAACATTGATTGAATCGACAAACAACGCCATGTTATCATTCCAATTTCATTGTTTCAATTGTTTCTTTGTGCTTTTCAACAATTTGAATGTGCGTTTGTTCCGAAGTCTTCATTTCTTGTTGGTGGTCTAAAGCAGACTTTTCCATGTCAATGATGTGTTGTTTGCGGAGAGCATCACGCTTTCGCTCATGTTCCATCTCAACACCCATGTTGTCGATTTCAATAGTCTGTTCCGATTCCCACATACGAAGGACTGTGCCAAGAGCAGGAACGGCTACGCCGCTAATAATTGCCAACAATGCAATAAATCCGTCAAGGTTTGTCAATACAATATCAGGTTTCCATATACCCATAGCCACTACTGCACCTGCGGCAAGTAGCCACAAGTAAATTGTTGGCAACACTGTTCTTTTAACCATGCGGTCATTAAATGTGTCATTTCCTCTTTTTCCCATAATTATTCCTCCTTGTTACCTTCTTGTTGGTTGGTTCTTGGTAATTCACCAAGTTTTGCTTTGTCTTTACCCTCTTGTCGAGATGCCCCTTCCTTTGTCGTCGGTAGACCTATGATGTCGAGTGATTCATTAAGTGTTAGTATTCCTGCTTGATAACCTAAGACTGCTCGCTTCATTGAATCCATAGGTGATTCTTCGGCAACCGGTTCAAAGTCAAAGTCCGGTAAGTCGGACATCTTGTGTTCGATGCCAAGCAATTCAAGGTGCTTTGAGAATAATTTCATTACTTCTTGTTTTACAACATATTGTAAACGACGAATTGCTGTGTTGGCCCACATGTTTGCGTTGTATGTGGCGGCGAAGGTAGAACCTTTTTCTTGACCGGCGGCTACACGAGGAACATGCAAAACGGCGGCAATATTCGCACCTACCATATCAAGGAAACCGGAATTGTCGGGAACAGCATTTTTAAGGTCTACATGGTGCAATTCTACATAGGATGGTAGAATGGGCATTTGGTCGCCACGAAGCCCTTCAAACAACGCTATAACATCATCCATAATGGTGTTTAGACGCTCTACTTGTTCGTCGGGGTCTTGTATGTGTTCGATAGCCGATTTGTCAATAGTGATGAATTGCTTTGTCAATGCGTCTTCAAAGGCAATGCGGTTGTTCATGCTGTTGTATTTTGCACGAATGGCTTGTTTAAGTGAGGTAAAGCGAGATGCACCCCATACTCCGTAAGTCTTACGCAATTTAGTATCGTCAAACCAATTAGACCGGTAGTCTATTCTAAAGTGCATAACTTCGGACTTAGGAAATATCATAGGGTCAAGCCCTTGTTCTCTTAGAATGTAGAAATCGTTTGACATAATAGGGTTATTTTCATTGGCGGTAAAAGGCATCCCCGCCGCACCTCTTTTGTCAACAATGCTAATTTGTTTTATGGGTAAACTTTGCACATCAGTAATACCAACACCGGCTCTACCAACCAATTTGTTTATGTCATTACCGTAAACCATAAGGTTACGCATAGCGTTAATTAAGAAGTCATCAAAGTCAAACGACTCAATCATTTGGTTTATGGCTGTGCGTATTGTTGCGTTTTTTGCTTTTTTCATGTCAACGGTATATGCGTTTGCTGTAAGAGCAACAGAACGAACAGCACCGTTTAATTCGGGGTCTAATTTTACCATGCTGTCAAACAAATCAAACTCATTGTCGTAATTAGTGTCTTGTTGAAACTTGTCTGTTTCTTCAAATATGTTTGGTAGACCGGCGGCAACCGACAGCGAAACATTAGAGCCGACTCTTTGGGCAGGTTTTTTTTCAGCAACAACCTGCTTAGAACGAAAACGGTCAAAAAAGCCCATATTTTACGGGTATGTGCGCTGATTTATCAAGTATTCGTTTGATTTTTTACTTTTTTAGATTTCTTCGGCACTCAAAGTCGATAGTGATAACTTCAAACAAAGGTAAAAAGAATGTAGTTGTGCGGGCGTAACTATGTTTGACGGCCACACTCGGTATTCTTCTTGTATCATGTTTAAGGATAAGTATGTTTGATTCTTAACTGTTAGTGATTGTTGATTCTTTGTATTGTTTGTATTACTGTAAAAATAATAAAACGGGCTACTGCGTTGAATATGGGTTAATTCTTTTTTTGTTTCAAAGGCATTTAAGAAAAGTAGTTATTACAATAGTAATTGTTAGCAGTCGATGGGCCGTTCTACATCTAAGAAACAATAAAATAATTATGTAAAAACGATAGATAGGGTCGCATTTAATTCTTTTTGTTGTTGTGTAAAGAATAAAATTATAAACGCTTATAAGGGGAAGCGATAAGCAAGGTTTAATGCGCGCACCACCTAACTACGGCCACGACTTAATTTTGGAGTTTTACGACCCGTCGAAGAGCGTTATGGAAAACGCTCGAATATTGCACGACATGGATAACAAAAAATCTGTTAAGGGTTGGGAAATGAGCATTACTAAAATGAAGAACAGTAAAAAATTGACAATTGAACACCAACAAGTCGAAAACGATAATACTTTTGCCGAAAAAGTGCCGGAGTCATACTTTTACGACCAAGTAAACGACGAATACTTTACCTTTCTTTCTACTGCCAACACTATGATTAAGGTCGAAGGTGATAGGCATAGAGCCATGAAGACTGCGTATAGCAGTATGGTTGGCAAACCGGCATCTATCAATGAGGTATGTCGAGAGTTTGGTATACCGCGAGCGTGGTTTGACGAGTATAGGCGACGACACGGATGGACTCACGACATGGATATTTACACCGACGAACAAATCATGGAGTCAAATGTGGAACAGTTGGTAGAAGACTTGGTTCTCAAGCGTCGACATGAGTTGCATAAGAAGTTTGAGCGTAAAAAGTGGAAAGAAATAGAAGAAGATGCCGACAAGTATAGGTTGTTTGAGACAAATGTTCTTGCTGACTTTAGGAATCTCATACAAGAAAAGGCAACAAGTGTCTCTCAATTGGCATTACCTGTAAGTAGCGACCCGTTTTCTCTTGTTATTAGCCCGACTGATTTTCATTGGGGTAAGTATGGGTGGGTCGATGAAGTCGGTGAAACCTATAACTTTGAAGAGGCTAAGTCTCGACTTATGGGTAAGACCCAAGAGTTAATTAGCCGTCTTTACAGTAAGCCGGAACAAATCATTATCTCTACCGGTAGCGACTGGTTTCATGTTGATACCGACGGCGGAACGACAACCAAAGGAACACCTCAAGACATGTATGGCTCTCCTGCTGAAATCCTAATGACCGGTTGTAAATTAGCGCGTGAACACATTGATTTACTCCGACAAGTTGCGCCTGTTAAGGTAGTCTTTATGCCGGGTAATCACGACCGCATGAGTGCTATTGCACTGATGATGTATTTGTCGGCAGTATACGAAGAAAGCGAAGACTGTGAGGTTGTAGTATCTCCTGCTTCTCGACAGTATGTTCAGTATGGTAATAACCTTCTCGGCTTTATTCACGGAGATGGGGCTAAGAACCTTGAAGAGTTAATGTCATGCGAACAACGCGAGTTATGGGGTAAGTGCGAACACCACACTTGGTTTCACGGACATTTGCACCATCGAAAGGTTTTGGAAAGCAAAGGGTGTGTCATTATCCAATTGCCGAGTTTGGCAGGACATGACCGATACCACGCACGACAAGGCTACACTACTTCTAAGGCAGGGTTAGCCGCACACATTATCGACAAAGAAAAAGGAATTATTGGCTCTATGTTTGCCCCTGTTGGTGAGCATTGATGCCACACAAACCTATGTCAAGAAAATTAAGACGATGTGTCAAATGTGGTTATGAATCCGAAGTATGTTACACAAGTCATAAGGTTTGGGATAATGTAAACAAAAAAATGGTCTATTGCGGAATGATGAGGGTTGTAAGATGACTGAAATAAAGCGAGAAGCGGTAGTGTGTGATTCATGCGGTTGGGCGAGCAAATATATGATGAGGGGAAAGGCTTTAACAAGAGTCTGTCCGTATTGTGGAATGCGCTCGCTTAGACCGCAGTAGATGATACTATGTATAATATAACAAAAACCGTATTTTGGCAAATCCCTATCGAAAATTATGTGATGTCCTATGTCAAGTATAAAACGAGCATTAGCCTTTGAAAGAGCAAGATACGATGTTCAATATTTTTACCGTTGGCTTGGTTATGCTTGGGGCGAACACATAGGCAAATGGATGGACTTATACACTGATAGGAAAGGTAGTCATGTTCATCGCGTATGTATTATTGCACCTCGCTCGCATAGTAAAAGCACAACCCTTGGTGTTAAGTTATTGCATCAGTGCTTGTTTGACAAGTTTAATGGGAATCCTTTGCAGGTATGGTTATTCAGTGCAAGTCGTGATACTGCTATTCGTCGCTTGGCTGAAATAAGAAGCGACTTGACAAAGCATCCCGAATTGTCTCGCTATCTCGATACAAAGCGTGGTGGTAAGGTTGAGTTGTATTTTACTAATGGTGCTGTAATTCGTTGTTCTTCTGTCGGCTCGGCTATTCGTGGTGAGCATCCTGCCGTAATTGCTCTTGACGATGTATTGCTTGACGCTAAAAAGGAATTAAACAACGAACAATTGCGACATTGGTTGCGTAAAGTTGTTATGCCAATGCTTGACCCCGGTTCTTCTATTTACTGTGTTGGAACGCCAATGGCTATGACCGACTTATACCATACTGAAATGCTTGACAATCAACAATGGAAAAGCGGAACATGGTCGGCATTCCCTAATTGGGATGAGCATAAGCATGAACCGGAAAAGTTGGAGGCTCTTTGGCCGGAGTTTAGGCCGACGCAATTTTTACTTGAACAACGAGAGTCTATGGGTGAGTTGGAGTTTGCTCAAGAATTGCTGTGTAAAGTTATTGACGATGACTCGGCAGTATATCCCCGTAAGTATACCCGTAAAAATATGGACTTAGAACAAGTGCTTGATACAGATAAACGAGATAACTGTCGATATGTTGTTGGGTTTGACCCTTCGCAGGGATTGGGTAAGGACTACTCGGTTCTTTGTGCTGTTCGTCAAGAAAGCAACGGTGATTTAGTAGTGTCAAACATATGGAGGCGCAACGACTTTCCTCCCGACAAACAGGCTGACATGATAGGTGATTGGTGTAAAAGATACAGTGCGCCTTTGGCGGCGGAAGATGTCGGATTTCAACGGCTGTTTAAGTCGCTGTTGGAGGCTAAGGGTATCGGTGTCGATTACAGGGAAAGCAAAGTTAGTAACAAAGGCTTGAAACAAGCACTGTTGAACAGGCTTAGGGTGTGGTTTGAACGAGAAAAAATTGTTATCCCGTATGGTAACGACGCAACAAGACGAGTCATGAACGAATTGCTTGACGAATTAGAATCACACGCTTGGAAAGGCGGAGATATTGTTGACACCGGAAGACATAACGATTTGGTAATGGCGTTGGCACACGCAGTCGACCAATTTTCGGGCCGAATAGACGGGCCGGTATTGGCATTTGGCAAATCGGGCAAAGGCGAATGGGCCGGTGGTAAGTCTAAGGCTCGAAGGCGTGGCGGATATAAAGCAGTCAATCGCAAAAGGTATTGATACTTACTTTTGACAATTTTTTGTAGTAAATATTTCGGGAGACTAAGCAATGGTGTGTGTCGCCGTCTGTCTAACTTTTGGAGTAAAAAACGAAAAACACCCCAAAACCACCCCTAAATGGGCCTCAAATTATTCGGTGCTACCTATTGACCTATTGATACCTCGGAGGCTCACAGAGGCGTTTATATTGCTGTTTTTAGGCATGTTCAGGATTGAGGTAGGTCGGCGGTTTTGAATCGACATGAAAGAACCATCCGTTCTTCATGTGTTGGATAAGTCGAACACGGATGCACATTCGACTTTCTATCCCTTGTTTTTCTTGATGTCTACCTCCGGTTCGTTGGATTCAATGTCGGTCTTCAAGCGTCGGTCGGAAGGTATCGGTCAATTGTTTCGATTCGCTCGACTGCGAGTCCGAAGGTGATGCCGTTATACGCTACATCGAAGGCGCACACTACAAGTTTTGCCGGTGCTTTCTTTCGGATTTGAGCGCAATTCACACGGACACCGCCCTCAATCAGTAGGTTCAACGCGGCTTCGGCTGATAGAACACCACGCTTGACCGCCATGATTGCTTCGGCTTGCTTCTTGTTGATTCGGCATGAAGTCATGTGGATTTGATGCCCACCGTGGGTCTTGAGACGGCCACCGGTCAACAATTGAGGCAAAGCAATGTCGGCGGATTGAATGCTCATCAAGTGCTTCGGGTTGCCACATCGGGGACAAGTGTTCGGCCCGTTCGCGCCACCCTTTGCGACTTGTTGAAGTCCGAGTGGTTTTCCGCAACCGCCTTGAGCCTTTGAGCAATACATCTGTTTAGGCGACACCGTGATGTCTTCAAGCGTATCGACATTGATGCTCAAGTGGTAGTAACCTAAAACGCCGTTGTCAAGGTGCTTCGTTGGGCCGTAGGTGTGGACTTTGACTCCATGTTGATAGATGGAGGTCAACGGGTCATACTCACCGTTCGCTTCATGCAATCGCAACGAGGTGAAGCCTTGTCGGACTAAATCCGAAGGGTTGACTTCGACATGTCGCACACGGTCGGAGGCTTTGAGTCCGAACGCTTCGATTGAACGGTGTGAAATCAAGTCCTCAAGTGCAAGGGTATCGGCTACCGTGGTGTGTGCAATGTCCTTCGATGTCAAGCCCAAGGCATTCAATTTCTGGATGCTATCATAGGCCATGATAGAACGGGCGATGTCTCGCATTTTCTTGGCGGTTGAAGTGGTGTCGTTGAGCAATTGCTTGAACAAGTTTCCTTGAATGGCAACATCAGCGAGAACGCCATTTCGATTGATGTATGACACGGTAGTTTTGCCATACGCCTCCATCAGCGCATCGGTATCAAGTGCTTGCTTCGGTGTCACCTTGGCGGTGCGAATCAAGGCGCGGTCGGGCATTGGTGTGCCTTTGTAACCTATTTGCTCGCGTTGCTTTTTGCTTAGGGTCTTCATGGTTTTCTTATCCATTGCAGTCCCCGTAATAGCGGTAAACAAGCAATGACTCAAGCCATGCTTGAACCGTTGTAATTGCGTAACCTCGCAAAGGTCGGTCGGTGTCTCGGATGCTTGAGCGATTTGCTCAAACGCCGGTTCTACTTCGGTATGTTGGTAATTCCTTTCCTCCATGCCCCCCCCTAAGTATGAGGGGGTAATAAGCATTTAGCGATTAAACGCTGAAATTGGCGTTTTTTGGTTGGTTTTTGGTCGGTGCGAGCGCGTTTTTTTGGGCCGTCGCCCTCCTGATGAAACGCCGTTTTTGGGCTGTTTTGGGGGTTTTTTGAATCATGTTCTTGTTTTCCCTCATTTTTAGGGCTATTCGATGCACTGCGAGCCTATTGCCGGAGGCATCACAATTAACATGACCCGTTCATGTTTTCGGAAGGCCGAAATCTCCATGAGTGCCACTTTGTTACTTAGTGCAATTATGTTACTTAGTAACATAATGTTACTAAGTGTAATTTTGAAGCCACTAAAATTAGTCGCGACTATTTTTCAAAGGCCTGAAAAATTAGTCGATAAAAAATTAGTCGATAAAAAAAATTAGTCGATAAAAAAAGTCACCGAAATTAGTCGGTATAAAATTAGTCGATAAATAATTTAGTCGATAAAAAAATAGTCGATAAAAAAAAGGCATCGAAATTAGTCGATACCGAAAACCCACCCCCCGAAGGGGGCGGGGATTAGTCGTTAAGTGCGAGCCTGTGAAATCAGGATTTTTTGTTGGCTTTGGTTCTCGACCAAATCGCAGGTGCTGTTGCTTTGATGCTCATGCAGTCGGACATGAAATCATCAACGGTGTAGTCCAAAGGCCATGTATCAGTGCCTTGACGGGTGCGGAGGTCTGTAAGGCATTCTTGAGCGTGTTTGACGGCATCCTTGAAGGCTTTGCGTGGTGAGGTGCGTGGTTCGCAAATGTTGGTGCGACCGCATCCACTGATACAGCATTCCCATATGAAGTCATATTCATCGGCGTTGGTGTAAATGTCGAACATCAATACCACCCTCCGTCGAAGTCGTCTCCGTAACATGCTTCGGCTCGAAGTTCGGCTTGAGCATCGGCTTGACGCTCGGCTTCGGCTTCGGCTTGTCGCTCGCCTTCGCAGTCATCGAAGTCGGGGTGTGTGTCGGTGTTCATGTCGTTGCCGTTGTAATTGTCATATGCTTCGTTGACGACGGCGGAGTAATTGCACCGGTGGCACTCGGCTACCATGTCTCTCGACCCATCCATCCATGTTTGCATGTATGCGTGGGTTGGGGCGTGACCGCAGTTAAGCGAAGGAAGGTTGACGAGGAATCCTGAATCCACCCATTGCTTGTCTTCGTTGCCTGTTGGTAGTGCTTTGGTATCAAGGGCGGCGTAAGCGTCTTTAAGGTGGGTCATAATCTCTTCAAGGGCTTCAAGGCCGTGAGTTTCGTCTATGATGTAGTCTTGTTCGTTCTCCACGGTGTCAATGACTTCATGCAATTGCATCATAGCAACCTCAAGGGATTGTCGGGTAACGGAGGATTCATCCTCAATAGGGCCGGTTTCGGGGTTATGGTCGTTTGCCATGGCATCCCTACGGCCTTGCAGTATATCATATGCTCGACTCGACTAATTTTTTAGTCGCAGGAAGCATCACACTTTAATCGCGACTATTTTTTAGCGTGAGGATAGTAATTTAGTCGCGACTAATTATCTCATTTGTTTCGACTAATTTAGTCGGGTTTAGTCGATATATTTTAGTCGGGTTTAGTCGCTAAATAATTTAGTCGATAAAAAAAATTAGTCGCTAAAAAAATTAGTCGTAAAAAAAGCCCCACCCTCCGGCGAACCGGAGAGCAGGGCGGCAACGACTTTTAGTCGGTAATCTAATTTCTCAGGTTGAGAATTATTCGTCTACGGGGTAGAAGGTGTAACAGACTCGCACCATGTCTGTATTCGACGGCAACCAGCGAGCGGGCAAGGCGATGCTCATTGCGGTGGCGGCTACATACTTTGTAAAGGTGAAGTGTGGGTGGTCGTTCGTGTCTGCGTTCTTGTATTCGCCTTTTTGGTGCAGGTAGCCTAATTGTCTGTATTCGGCTATCGGCACATCAAAGGTGTTAATGTCAATCCATGTATCAGTTTTCGGGGTGGGGCTCATATTATATCTCCAAGTTACCCTACGGGCTGCACCTATTTATACCCACCGATGCGACTAATTAGGCGACTAATTTTGACCTGAGCAGTAACTTTTAATCGCGACTATTTTTTTATTTTTAGTCGTTTTGCGTATTTTTATCGACTAATTCGGCTTTAGTCGCGACTAATTTTATGGGCCTCGGTAAGCGTTTTAGTCGATAATTTTGAGGTGGCGACGAATAGGTGGGGTTCGGCGTGAGCGTGAGGATTTTGCGACTAAACGATGTATGTCGCCCCTGTATTTTAGTCGCGATTAACGCCGATTTTAGTCGCGACTAATAAAGTAGAGCGCAGTGTGCCTTTTAGTCGCAAAAAAAAGATGGAGACGATTATGAGGGTGTCAGCGTGGGCGACTTTGGGTTTGCGACTAAACGGGTGACTGCGACCAATATTTTTAGTCGCGTTTAATTTTAGTCGCGACTAATAAACAGGCTTTCAGTGTGCGTTTTAGTCGCAATTCTTCACTGTGGCCCAACTACCCCCTCCTAAGCGTCGATGTCTCAATTTTGCGACTAAAGGCGTGACTGCGAGCAACTATTTTAGTCGCGACTAATGGCGTTTTAGTCGATAAAAAATTAGTCGCCCAAAAAGATTCGCCAAAAAAATTAGCCACGACTAAGATGATGCCAAGGTTTTTCGTAAAAAACGCCACCTAAAAAATTAGCCCCGACTAAAAACACTTAAAAATTATTGACTACAAAAATCCATCCGAAAAATTAGGCACGACTAATAATCGCAGTAAAAAAAATAATATTAGTCGTTTTCGTTACCCCGACTAAAAACCGTGTGAAAATGTTACATTTAATTAGTCGTAACTAATTTTCGAGCCGTCGGAATCAGGCGTTGCCGATTTAGTCGATAAAAATTAGTCGAAAAATACCGCCCCAAATCTCGTAATAATATGAACGCACACACGCTCGCGAGGGGCTGATTTAGTCGATAACACTTTTTAGTCGCAGTTTTAGTCGCGTCGGAAGCCTTAAATAGTAGTATGTATATGGCTAAATAGAGGCAAAGAAAATGACCCGACAAACAACCCAACCCAAGAACGACCATATCACCTTGAAAGGTGTGCGCTGTAAAAAGTGTGGCTGCAAAAAGTTTACACCCATCGGCGTATCGAACGAAAATGCCCGTTGCATTCACTGTGGCACTTTTACTTTCCTTTGGGGTGCTTGAATATGAAGTCGGCCCAATACTTCAAACCCGTATCAGTTACCACTACAAAGTTTCCCTTGAGAAAATATCACATCATCTTTGTAGTCTCGCACACGGAAACTCACACCCGAATTGCACACCTTGACACCATCAACGGCATGTTCAAAACATCTCGCTACATCACACACGCGCAATTCAAAAACGGCTACTACCCCCTTACAGAATCCGAGGTGACTCAATTTGTCGAAGCATGATATTGATGTCGATTTTTCATGCACTCACGCGCAATGGCCGCGCGTTCAAAAGTCGCTTGAGAGGTTCTCCAAAAAATGTGCCTCGCGTGACATTCCGTTCAAATATTCGTTTGAGGATTCACCGCCACCCACTTATCGCGCCTTTGTCAAATGCAAGAGAAAACACGGTTCGGTTTTCGATGCCCAATTTCAGGATATGACCGGTGCTAAATGGCGTTTTAATCCGAAAGTCAACCGTCGGCTCTATCGACTCAAATCTCCCGACATCGAAAAAATATGGCGCAACTTCGACCACATCGGAAAGTTACACACCCCACCCGATGTTTTCAAAGAATCTCAATTCGTTGGATATTCGACCGTTCAAATCAAGGCCCGATATACCCCACCGTCAAAGTGGCGCGTTATCTCCGTGTGCGACCCGGCCGACCCCAACAATCCTCAAGACACGCCCGCGATTTACACGGCCATGTTTGGTGAAAAAATACCCGAACGCGTAGGCCGTAAAAAATTACCGGAAAAATACATCGACCAATGCGACCACTGCACATCGGGCCGTAGGCGTAGAAAACAGGTTTTCATCGTCGAATCCCCCAAGGGTCAAAAACGGTGGGTGGGTAAAACATGCCTCAAATCCTACACCGGCCTTGACCCCAAAGACCTTGAGGATTTACTACGCTATGCGACGGCATCACCGGAAGAACCCACCTCACATGGCGGTCGCGTGTCCGAGACTACTTTTGAAACCTCGCTCATGAACATGCTCATCGGTGCGTATGCGACCCAAAAAATACCATACAAAAGCGGTTTGGGTCATACACTCTTATTTTCAAGCGTAAAATATCTTGAGGATGAAGACCTCTTAGAATTGGGTCAATGGTCTCGGACACACCCGACAAGACCGGTAGAATGGCGACCCTTGCTCAAATTACCAAATATTTTCAACATCAAACGCAACGCCGACATCAACAATACTTTACCCATGCACACGCTTCTTAACATGATGGAGTGGCGACCGTCGGCCAAAGTTATGATGCTCGCGTCGGACTTTGCTCAAGCGGTCGAGGACATGAAAAATGACCGGCCAAGTGATTTTACCCGAAAAGTATTATCGGTGGCTGAATGCGGAGTGGTTCAACGAAAGACTTGGAATGTGTATGCGGGCGCGTCATCGCGATGGCTCAAAAAAATACATGAGCAATGGTTCGCAGAAAAGTCCGACATCAAACCCGAATCGAAAACCAAATCATACACCGCCGATGCCGGTCAAAGAATTACCGTCAAAGTATTCTACCACTCGCAACGGGAGACGCGCAACGGTTACACCATCACCGAGTTTAGAACCGCCAAAAACGAGGCGTTTGTCACCTTCGGTCAAGCCGATGTCGGAGGAATCAAGACCGGTGCTAAATTGACTTTGACCGGAACGGTCAAGCGACACGGCGAATACCAAGGCAACGGTTCAACCACACTCAACCGAATCTCAATCACCGGAGGATGGACTAAGTGAACGCGTTTACGGCTGATGTGGTGGCTAAAAAGAGGCATCCCGTCTCAGGGAAACCCAAAATTAGTCGCAGTATTAGTCGCATCGGCAGGGTTATATACTTGATAGGGGAATGGTTAATTAACCGGAAGGAGATGAAACAATGAGAAAAATACAATGGCAATATGATGAACAACACATGGATTGGTATGAAGACGGGCGTTGTCCTAAATGCGATGAAACATGGAATATTGATTCTCACTCGTGCCGTTGCCCTACTTGCGATACAAAATTGATTAAGAGAGGCGGAGAACAATGAAGAGAATTACAAAAAGAATCAAAGAATGCGCTCACGGCATAGTCAATCAAGGTTATGCTCATAACAGTTTTTACTTACAAGCAACCGTTTTAGACGAAAACGAAGAGCGATATACCGATGAAGAGTTTTGGTCGGCGGTTCAATGGATTAGAAACAAATTGGGGTTGTGAAAAAATGATATTCACGGCATGGTTAATTCAAATCGCGATTCGATACAATAGGTGGCGATTTCAATGAAGGTTTGGTTTCCCCCATTTGTTGAACGCACTCCCGAATTGGTGGTCGCAAGAACGACAATCGCCAAGTTAAAAGAAAAATTGGAGGCGAAAAAATGAGTAAGAATCGCATTACCAAATATCGCGACCGGCGAAAACGCTACTCAAACAATTCGGAAAACCCGAATCAAAATGTATGCGCTCATCATGTGGCGCATTGTTTGGGCGTTGCCGACCAAGTGCGATACCTTCACAATTTAGGCGACCTTCTACGGGCGGCCCGTAAAAAGTGGAGTGTCCGTTCGCGAAAAAGCGTGTGGGCTACAAAATACAAAAAAATACCTTTAACGGTAAACCAATTCCTAAAACATTTCAACGACTTCAACGAATTGGCCGAAGGTCAAAAGTCCGTCGTAAAAAAGCATTATTGGTGTCCCGAATCCGAAGAACCTTGGATTGAACAGACGACCTCATCAATTTCAATTTCAGCATACATCGTTTATGTCAAGGGGCATGTTCTACTTGTAAACGCCAACGGCGAAGTGCATGTAGATACAGCACCAAAAACCGGAACAGACCGGCGAAAAATCCTGAAATTATACGCCGTAGGCCAACCTTACAAAAAGGTGGAGGCGGTCGAAGAATAATAATTTAGTCGCACAATTAGTCGCATCGGAAGGTTTTTATACTTGGACTAATATGTAGATATAGAGCCGAAGGAGGCAAAAAACATGAAAATAAAAATACCAAAAGCAGAAACAGAAGGAACATTTGAAGGATGGGTTCGCGTCGACACTAAGAACGCCGTTGCGGTTTACCGTAAAATGTTGGCCCGACAAAGAAAAACCAACATTGAGGACTTTCCCGAAAGTATACACCGTTTGCGCGGTTCTATTTTGTTACACCTATCATCCGAAGAGCGTTCAAGTGAATGGCTAACTTTACCTTTAGGTAAAATCGAAAAAATCATGGCTAAACATCAAGAAGTAATAAAATACAGAAATTGTAAAATGACACCTTTCTTCTACATGAAAACTTCGCGTTACAGCATTTCAGTATGGCCTCGACATGAGCGAGACGACACTCTCAACAAGGACAACAATTGGGGTGAAGAAGAGTGACCGATAAAACCTTAGAGTATGTTGAAATTGTCAATTCGCTACGCGATTCCGACCGGCCCTATTGCCCTGAAACGATATGTGCAAACATTTGTTTGAGTCGCATTACCAAATATCGCGCAAGGTTAAAATTGATAACTTACATTGACCCTAAAAGTAAAATTGGGGTTGTCGATTGGCAATGCCCTCAATGTGGTTATCAAGCACCGCTTCACCGTCACTCTTGGCAAAAAAATGCCGTTGTAAAAACCATAAAGGAGATGCAATAAATTAGTCGCTGATTTAGTCGTATCGGAAGGTTTTTATACTTGAACGGGTATGGTTAAATAGAGCGGGAGAGAACCGCCGACACACAAAAAAAGGAATGATAAATATGAAAAACAAAACGGGAGAACAAAGAGCGCATGAAATATACGGCTTGAACAACCAACCACGCGTGTATGTGGCGTGTTTAGGTTGCTACAACGAAGGCCGACTGAATGGTAAATGGATAGATGCCGATGAGTATGCGGATTATGAGCATGAGTGCCAAAGGCCGACCCATGAAGAATACGCCATACATGATTATGACAACATGCCCAATTTAGGCGAATATCCCGACCCCGAAGGGGTTGTAGAGACTGCCCAAATGGTCGAAGAACACGGATATCGCGCCGTAAACGCGTATATCGAATGGGGTTATACCGACATTTACGATTTCACAGAACGGTATGCCGGTAAAATTGACCTCGGATGGAATAAAAATAAATCCATTGGCGAGTGGCTCGTGCATGATTTAGATTACATGTGTGATTTACCCGACATCGCCATGAGATATTTTGACTATGAGGCATTTGGCTTCGATATGTCGATTGAATTAGTGTATGTCACCGACAACGGGCATGTATTTTGGAGAGATGTTCGATGAATATTGTTACAAATGTGATTACTGTTTTCAATACTTTTGGGGATATAGTATTCTCGTCGGATGAGCGCGAATCGTTCATCGACTTTTGCGAGGATATTCCGATGGGTATGCGGATAGAGCGTATAAAATGCGTAGAATCTAAAAATCCATATAGCGGGCATGTCTACCGAATCGAACATTACACACTAAAACCAAAGGGGCGAGTCGCATGAGGCCGTTTATTGTCATTGATTTACCGATAGACCCTCAAGCGAGGATTGGTATGAGTCCTAAAAAATGTGTGGCTACTTTCTACCTTACGCCGCCGTTTGTCTTGTCCGATTACAAGAGAGACAACATGTCTTTACTCGTTGTCGACGGCGAGACTTGGCACATTGCTTTACCCCTAAAAGAATTGAAGGAAAAAATTGCGGAGGCGAGCGAATGAGTGATTTCACT
>Ga0181380_1000241_pt1 | contig 25791 bp, 35 predicted proteins | sample 3SPOviralmetaG_FD_130116 | JGI IMG/M metagenome (GOLD analysis project Ga0181380, IMG submission 130116) | Marine viral communities from the oligotrophic San Pedro Time Series (SPOT) site, San Pedro Channel, CA, USA - 3 SPOT_SRF_2009-08-19 | ecosystem: Environmental > Aquatic > Marine > Strait... | reverse complement strand
TCCCAACCTGCTAATTCATTCAACTTGTTGTCAGCTATTCTATATGCTCGTACTTTTTCATCGCTTATACCGTCCGGCATAGCCAATACTGGTACTTCTGTTAATTGTAACTCTTTGCTGGCTTTCCATCGTGTATGTCCTACTACAATAACATCATCTTTATCTACAACTATGGGTTGATTGAAGCCGAACTCTCGAATACTATCAGCTACTCGCTTTACTGCTTTGGTGTTTCTTCTTGGATTTTTATTATATGGCGTTAACTCATCTGGGTGTCGCCACACTATTTCTTTTTGCATAGGGGGTCCTTTCTTGTATTATTTACTTGTTTTTTTATTTATTGACATACGAGTTCTCTTACCTTTGGCTTTCATAACCGCTTGTTCAATCCGCATACCATTGTTAAAACTTGAACTACTGTATGTTAAAGTACGACCACCACGCCTGGCATATCTTGCTCCGGCTCGATGTCCACCGCAATTACCTTTACATTGTGATCCTTTGTACTTTGCCATTATTTCTTATCTGCTGGTTTGTTTACTTTACCGCTTCCAACATACAATCCAAAAAATCCTGCTCCTGCTCCTACTATGGTTGCTACGAAGCCTGCTTGTGCTGTTGTGGGTTCTGGCATTGCCATAAACCATTGTGTTGTACTATAAAAAGCATATGTATACAATGCCATCAATAGTCTTGGAATCAATCTCCAATTACTCATTAATTCTGGTAATTCACATTTGATAAAGTACCATATATTCTTTATGATCTGTTTCATTTTTTCAATATCCTTCGTGCCCAACTTAATCCGGCATTACCACCCCAACCTAAATACGCTTGTGTACCTGGGGTGTTCTTTCCTGGCTTGTAATAACTTTTGGCACGGCTAAGAAAACTATATGTTCTCTCAACCGTAGCCATACTTACATTTTCGCCTTTTGCGAATTGGTTCGCTCTTGCTAATCCCACTGGCGTCATACCCTTACGACTTGCTGGTGCTTGATCTCTTAGGTTCAACGCTCTTCGAGCATTAGCTCTCATTTGTTGTGTTGGCTTAGGCATTAATCTTTTTCAAAAATCAATTGAAAGTCTGCCGCTACTGCTACATCCGATCCACCCAATCTCTTGGCACGGAATTCAATAATTCCACCTGCTGGTATTTGGAAAGGATTTGGTAATTGGTATGTAACACCTTGACCATCACCTACGATAGTTGTTAACACCTGTCTAAATGGTGCGTTGTCTGGTTGTTTGTTTAACCAAATACTCACTTGAGCCGCTCCACTTGCACTCATCATAAATGTTGTTAGATATGCATTTGTGTCTGCTGGTACTGCGAAACTTGCACTTTGTTGTTGTCCTTCAAGAGCCGCAATCTCATACAATACTGTATCTGCCGCATTGTTCTTAACACTGATAGTTCCTGCATTTACAGTTCCACCTGTGCCTACTTTGTTTACGAATACATTGTTAATATGACGGTAACTGTTTACAGTAGTTACTGCCGCTGTTCCATTTAGGTTGACATTTTCTTCTACTTCTGCTCCTGAGCCATCAATACCTGCGATCTTAACTCTTCTTGCGTGGTTTGAACCACCATTTGTATCATCTGTTGAACTTGATACGATCTTTAATTGTTCTGCACTTGTTAGTACATTACGGATACCACCCTGTGTACATATTGTTTCCAATGTTGCACCTACTGCTGAGTTAATTCCACTTGTTCCTTGTAATGTTAATTTGTCAATAGTACCACGGCTTAATTCTAAACCACTTGGTAATGTTGTTACTTGATTTCCACCTGACATTGGCATAGTTATTTCTCCTTTTGTTGCAACTCTTTGTTGCGTTGTCTTGCATTTGTTAATATTGCAAGGTCTTGTTGTATCAATACCGGAACAGGTGTACTGTATCCCTTGTATTGTGGATGTGAGTACAACCATTCTTCGTGTTGTCTCTCATCATTTAATCTATTGTGTATGTTGCATAATGTTCGCCCACTTGCGTTCTCGTGAATCCACATTCTTGCTACATATTTGCCTAGGGGTTTTATATTCTGTGATCCTCGCCATATTTGAACATCTATCTTTTGTTTTGCCCAGTATGTTTTACTCCAAGGACACACACTTACTATACTTGCGAAATAGTTGGTCCAATCAGCTTTACTTACGCTTACCGCCTCTTTTTCCACCTTTTTTCTTTTTCTTTTTCATAGCCATGTTTGTTCTCCCTATAATACACTTAAGAGTCTTTCACCCATTAGTCCAACTACTGTTGATGCAACCAGGATTGACAAAATCCACCATAGCTTTTGCTCGATGTTATTTGTTCTCTCTGTTAATGTCTTTATATCTTTTTCTATGTGTGTGATATGATTTGTTTCAAGACGATTTAATGTGGTCTTGATTTCAGCTATATCTTTACTGTTCTTTTGTGTTTGTTGCTTCACAGTTAACTTGGTTTCCATTCTATTGGCTTCCCTCTTTAACTTTATTTATCGTCCGTTTCCCAGGGTAAGATATCATTATCTTCACCATTGGGTGTTGGATCATTTTGATATCCAAGTATGTTTTTACTTAAAAAGATTTGCACCACAGCATTATCATTCTCTACAGCATTGCGAAACATTGCTCTTCTCAGCTTGATTTTGCCTTGTGCGTACCCTTTGTCTATATGGTCGGCATAATTACGCTTTAATGTATCTGTGCTACAGTTCATAACATATGCTATTTCTCTGTGAGTACATTGTAATTCTGCTAACTTGATCAACATATCTTTATCAAGTTCGATCTTCTTACGGCCTGCCCCTTTGGGGTTACCTTCACTCTTGTTCATTTGAGTCCCTCCTGATACTACGCTTCAGTATAGCTTAAAATATGGCTGTGAATACTTTCGCAACCAAATACACCGCATAATGACAAAACGCCAATCCTAAAATTGCATTTGTCAGTACTAAACTGTGTTTGATACTCAACTTAATTTGTTCACCTGTATCTTCACTGGTTATTTTCATATCGGTTATTCTCCTGTATTTATCCCTAAATATTACTGTGATCTATAGGGGGTTTTGATCACCGGGTGCGGCTCCGTCCGTGCCCGTCTTTTTCCACCAACTAATGTTCGTGTTACCACAGTTGTTTTATTCAACTTGGCCTGTGAATTCTTTTGATCTCTATACTTTTGTTGTTTTTTACTTACTATTTGATACACTCTACGAGCTTGATATCTGGGAATCTCCCATTCACTTTTGCTGTATCTATTGTGTATTGTATAAACAACCCATTGTTCATCTTGATTGCCACCTAAGGCCACTGTTTTTGTTGCGAAATACAACCATTTATCTAAATTACGCTTTCTTTGTGATCTGTCTCGTACTTTACGCATTCCATACCACCAATGGTCAAAGCTTCTTCTTTTACTCATACTCTTCTCCAATCTGATACTCGTGTTTTTACTATTGCCTCTTTATCAAACTTTTGTTCAACTACACCACGAGCTCGTTCAACATCATCAAGGTTGTGATATACTGTTAAATCGCAATTCCATATTTTATGTCCTACCCATTCGCCGTTCAAGTTCAACCAAAAAAGTCTTTGATCTAAATCATCACGAGTGGGATACTGTCTTGTTTCAACAGTTCTCATTCCTTGTTCATACTTGTATATTTCTGCTACTAACATATCTTCTCACTTTCATTTATATACATATTTATACTCCCTTACTCATGTCTTATCAGACATGAAGTTATCAGATAACTCCGTTATCTTCAACTTATTTTTTTATTTCAAACTCATTAATCTATATTACTATGAACTTATTATATATTGCTTGATATAGATATTTCGGTCAGAAACCACCCACTAGGGGTGGAGTTGATTTCTTGATATGAGTATCAAGGTCTTTCAACCAAGGATCTGTCAGTTATTGGAGGTCTGCCTACCTATTGGATCCTACATCTTTACTATACTTGTGGTCGAGTATAACCAATAACTATTGACGGGGGTTTGGAATATCAGCAATTATTCTCTAATGCGGCCCTACTCTTATTCGGGTCCTGCCATAACACTATTACAGCCGGCGTGTCAACCTTATGTGCTGATGCTTTGTTTTTTGAGTGCCTTTTCATTGGGATTGTAACTGTGCCTTTGCTGAGCCTGTTTATTATTATATCGTTTGTTTTGTGTTAAGCCTTTGATTGCCTTTTGTGTATTTGATGAGCCTTTGTTGGGTTTTATATTGGTTAATTGTGTAGCCATACGATCTAAATCGTACTGACTATAATACTTTCCATTGTGCAGTATTGTTTTTCTATATGCTTTGTATTCGTATTTCATTACTTATATACTACATTGTTTAGTTAGGTTGTCAACCATTAATTACAGTTCGTCTTCGTCTTCGTCTTTTGGATAGTTAATTTTATGTTCTTCTTCAACAACAGCATCTTTGTTTTTCAATGCTCGGTATTCGCTAATGAATACTGCACCATATAAATCTGGTTCTATCTCTACATCATATGTGTTGTCTATTGCTTGTTTTATTAGTGGATCTGCTATATAATTGCCATATGAGGATCCGTTTGCAATATAACTTATTATTGCGAACTCTTCGCAATTTCTTTTATGTGCTTCTGGTGTTGTAGCATCATCTACTGTTGCTACTGGTACTTTATTACCACCTTGTCTTGTCCAAGTAATCATTTTACTACTCCTAATGTACTGTATTGCTACCTGGGTAGCAATCTTGTATCATACTTGATACTCTATTGTATTCTGCTTTAGCTTCTTCCATAGCATCCAATATACATTCTGCTACTATTTCACTTACATCGTGATATTCCATAATTGATTTTATTTTAAATTCTCTAAATGCTTCTTTGGTTTTAATATCTTCCATTGTAATTTTAGTCTGTTTCTTTTCATTTTTCATACGAATAATTCCTCTCTTATGCTCACCGTCCTAGGCGTAAAATAAGGGGGTTTACCTGGTCCATAATCGATATAAAATGCATCTAAAAATGCATCAGCGGCTGTACAATAACCAACACCTTTGTGAGCGGCTATCTTCATTGCTGTATCCATTACTACATGGTTGTGTCTTATAATATAACTTTCGAATATATCATTTCTTGGCTTTTGCCAATCAACCATTTTCTTTGTTATATCTTTAAATATTTCGTTTGTCTCATAATCGATTCCGTCTTTACCAATACGCTCTTGATATGTATGAAATAAATTTTTATTGAATGTATTTTTATTATAAAAATTTATCAACTCTGCTAATTTATTTATTACGCTTTTTTTCTCACCTAAAATAAATTTCATACGCACACTTTTTGCTCGTTGTCGCGATCGAGTTTCGGTAAATTCTATCAATGTAGGATATACTGTTAACATATTCTATTTCCTTTCGTGTGTATATTGTATTATTATACATTACTATTTATCAAAAGTCAACTTTTTAGGGTCGAAAACGCAAAAAAACCGCGTTTTTGGTAAAAAGGTAGGAGTGTATATTGCATTAGGGATCAGCCTCGTGATCAGTCGGTTGAAAGGAGGTGCTCTTAGAAAGCACGGTCAATATACTCTATATGTCTATATATCTTGGCTGACACAGCCATAAAGGGTTAAGTTCCTACCAAACTTAACATTACTATTTATACTATAAAAAATACGGTTTGTCAAGCTAAAATGCCTTCTCTTTTTAATTTCTTTTTATAATTAAGTATCCTGTTGTATATATTTGCATATGAACAATTATACATTCTACTTAAATCACCAATGGTTTTACCTTCTATTTCAACCAATTGGTAAAGTTCAGCAGTATCTCTTGGAATTGGTAAACTTTTTTGTACTATGTCTTTTAAATAATCTGTTAAAATTGTTTCATTGGTAAGATCAAAACATTGAAATATTCCTTGTTGTTTTAACCATTCAGCACATTCATTAAGACTTGCTGTAGTACCAACTATTGCTAATTTTTGTTTATTCAATATAACTCTTTGTTTATTTCGTACTGCTGTTTTTGATCTATCTATATACATAACACTGACAAACTCACCTGGTGGCCAGCTTTTTATACTTGTTAATGCATATGTACTTTTAAAACATTGATATGGTGTATCTTTGTTTCTGTGTTTCCAATAACCCAATAGATTACCAGAAAACTTTTTCATCTTGCCTTCTTTTGCTTGTGTCATAACTTACTCCTGTTGGGGGTGTGTTAAGTAGTTATGTTTATGTTGAACAGACTGTTCTGTCTGTTACTCTACGCCAAGCACTTCCATCATAAAAACAAGGAACTGCTCCGCCTGCATCATTTGTTACATATGCCATAGCACCTGCACCAATACCTGCTGTTGGTAAATTTGCTACTGTATAACTGGCCAATTCAAATGGTTTATTTACTTTGCCTCTTTTAGGACTTATATCTATTTGTCCATTTTCTGCACCACTTGTAGCGTGATCAATAGCAATCAATTTCATTTTGTTTGCACTAGCATCTGTGCTTGTAAATTCACTTGAGAATCTACCTGCTTGTCTATCTACTGCATCATCTTTAAATTTAAATACAACTGATTGTTGTCTTGTTCCACTACCAATAGTAGATCCAGTATAATCAAGCTCACATTCAATAGCATTGGCCAAATCATCACTTGTATCACTGCTCATATCTGTAGCAATAAACAGAGTTGTTCCAGTTCTATTTCCATTTATGTTTGTTATACCATCAAGTATTACTTTACCTGTTCCATTTGGATCCAGTTCAATGTTGCCATTGCTAACACTTACTACTTGACTTATTACAGGATTTGTTAGTGTTTTGTTTGTTAGTGTATCTGTTGAGTCTTGATAAACCACTGTTCCATCTGCGTCTGGGAATCCAACAGTTCTAAAACCTGTAGGATCTGTAGCCGCATTTAAAGTTATAAAATGGTCATTGTCTGTGGTTCCTGCTAATCCTATTTTATTACCTGACGCGAAAAACAATCCATTTCTGTTCATTGTCATTACGGTTTCATCAGTACCACTGTTATTAACTGTAAAATTTATTCTGCCTCTTTCACTGCCACTTGTTGTTCTTTCTATTTTACCTTGGATACTTGCATATAAATCTGAATTACCTGCCGCATCTTGTCCTTTGAATTGTATACTGCCCAATAAATCATCTACAGCAGGACTTGCACTTACTCTTGATAGTATTATGTCTGGTCCACTACCTGCACCATCATCTGCTTTTGATATAACCACCTGGTCTGAACTGTCTTTTAAAATTACAGTTCCACTTGCATCTGGTAATGTTATAGTTCTATCAGCAGTAGGATCTACAGGATATAAACTTGTAAAGAAATTTGCACTATCTCCACCTAAACCTATCTTATGTCCTGCACCCATAAACAATCCATTTCTATTCATGCTCATTATTACTTGATCTGAGTCATTGTCCAATGCATTAAAATTTATTAGTCCTCTTTGTTGTCCAACTGTTGTTCTGCCAATACGCCCTGTTATACTTGCATATATTTTATCAGTACCACCTGCGTCATGTCCTTGAAATTTAATGCTTCCTAATAAATCATCTACTGCTGGACTTGCACTTGTTCTGTTAAAAACTAAATCCGGTCCACTTGTGGCCGCATCATTGTCAAATTCTAATTGTGTATGTCCTGTTCCATTTGGTGCTAATACAATATTACCATTTGATGTTGTGACTAAACTTTGTCCATTTACATCTAAATTACCACCAAGTTGTGGAGTTGTATCTTCTACTACATTACTTAAATTACCACTTGCATTTGATTCTAAAACTATTAGTCCTGAGCTGTTATCATATGTTAAGACAAAATTATCTTGTCCTGCACCTACTGTTTGATCTGCATCAAATGTTAAATTACCAATTAAAACATTACCTGTTCCGTGTGGTTCAATATCAATGTTACCATTTGTAACACTTGTAATCTTTTTACCATTTACATCTAAATTATTTCCAAGCTGTGGGCTTGTATCTTCTACAATATTAGCTAATTTACCTGAATCTATTGTTGCTATCTCATCTTGTGATGCAATGCTTAAAGCACCTGTTGTTGCGTTTTGACTAATAATACTCATTTATATCTCCTATCTTGTGTAATCCGAATAACCGGAATCTTCCATAAAAATTGTTTCATCTGTTGGATATTCACTTAATGTAACATCAACAGTACTGTCTGAAAACATTACCAAACTTTGAACATAAAACTTTTTACCTGATCCACTATTTAATGTATCATAACCCGGTGTTTTATGTTTTACGAACACTACATCGTCAACATCCAATACCAACGCTGTGTGTGCGGCTTTGAAGCTTATAATGGTACTAAATCTACTAAAGTCTAAATAAAAGTTACCCAGGTTCTTTGCTTTTTGTTCTGGGCCTGTTAGGTCAAGTTCAATAGTTCCTTCATTGACAATGTTACCATCTTTTGTTAGATATTCATTTGAGCCAGTTGGTGTTCCTTTAACCAGCTTACTGTTTGCCTGCCATTCATTTTCACTGTTAAAATAATTTACTTTCATTTGATTGTATTTTTGTTTCTTGTTACCAAGAGCAATAGTCATATCACCAATTATATTTGATTCATCAAATACGAATGTGTTTGTATCAAATGTTCTCTTGTTGTTTACACCTATTGCATACTTACCTCTACGATAAAACAAGTTAGCATTTGCACTTGCTAACATAGCTTGAGTGTTGTTGTATATTGTATCTGCTGTATCAATAGCACCATTGAACTTTAGTCCAATAGTATCATAGTAATTACTTGCAGTATGAAAACTTTCAATATCTATTTCACTATCTGCTAATCCTTTACCATAGATTGAATTCGACAAATAATCATATATGCAGTTTGCAGGGTTATCATGTCTGCTGTGATTTCTTAGATTATCTTCTGTATCACTTGCATTTGCTCTTATCTTTGTTACATCTCTTACTCTTATACCATTTGCTTCTACTAATATAGTAGGAGCGGCAGGAAACTTATCTCTGTCAAATCTTAATCTTGCGTATATGTAAGATACACCACGCATCTTATAATCAGCTGTCCATTCATCACTTATATTACTGTTAAAGTCGCTATCATTTCCACCTACACCAGCACCATTTGTTACACCAAATGTACTGTATTCTCTACCAACAGTATGTGATTGATCTGTGGGACCACGGAATGTTGCTATATCAAGAACTTGTCCATCTGACCGTACGAAATGACTATCAATACCGCCACTACTTGTAAAAGCAGTTCTATCATTCAACAGTATTTTTGTAACACTTGGTCCATCCATATTATGTGAACCATCTGCTAATGCACCACCATTTGCATAAGCCAATACAATATGTAAATATTCTGTTCCACTTGTTTCACCACTTGCGTTTGTTGATTGTAGATATACTCTTGTTCCACCAATACGCCTGTTACCATATATTACAGGTAAATTAGCAGTATTACTTGCTTTGTTTACCAGTATACCTTGGTCTTGTATTCTACCTTTTTGTCCAGCACCTCTGTTAAAGATACTGCTTACAGCCATTTGTAAACCTAAACCAAATAGTGTTGCTCCAAAACCTGATAGTCCTATTGCCGCGGCGGCATAAGGAGCGAATATCGCTACACCAATTCCAATTATTGCGCCAATACTTTTACCCATAATTATTCTTCTTTACGCCAAGCAGTTGTTTTTGCTTTGTTTATTGCTTTAGCTGTATAGTTGTTCAATCCTTGTTCAGTCATACTCCAAAACGCACCATTATGATATATATAAACTATATGCATCCAGTCATTTAAACTTATTACGCATACATCACCTTCTTGCCATTTTGGATTCTTACCTTTTATTGTTTTATAATTGTGTATATGCATCCATTGATTTACACCCATATAACCTCTGCTAAACTCTCTAGCACTTTGTTTTGTTCTATAATTACATAGGCTCATTAAATTAGTACCGTATGCCATATCATGGAATTCAAACAAGAATGTATTGCAGTCATTAATGCCCCAAGCATAGTTCGCGCCAGTCTTACCTGCAATATAATTTGCTAATATAAATTTATTTTGTAATTTCATGTGTTACTCCTTTATGTTTTCCATTGTACATCTTTGATAACCTCTTTAGCGAATTCAAAACCTTTATCACCAGGGTACAAGTCTTTTTGTCTGTTATCATTAGTTATGATTCCGTTATCACGCTCATAATCAACCCAATGTGAACTACAAGTAGTTGCCAATGTGGTTGTATCATTTGGATTTTCTTTAATAACAGGACTATCTACTCTACCTTTAAACATTAAAAAACTTCCTATTTCAACATCTCTATCAAAAAATGTACGAAATATTCTTACATCTTTATCCACATAATCATACTGCAATATATCACTTATAAAATTTGTTCCTAGTTCGTGACTTGGTAATCCGCTGAGACTGACAGTAACCTCACTTGTTGTAAATATCTTTTCTTCCTGTACTGCACTAAATCCTAAAAACTGTCCTACGCTTTGATATATATTTGTGCCACTACCTATGCCATCAGCGATTGTTACATTGCCTGGTGCGTTTGTAATAAACACTCCATCATCAATATCCATATACAAGCTCTCATAACATTGCAGTACTTGTTTGCCTGCGGCTGTTATAATCTTTGCTTGTGTTGCATCTGTTGAATCAAATCTTGCCATTATTTAAAGTTATCCAAATCAAATCTACAGGTAAATCTATATAAACCATCTGTGCCTTTTTCATATTCAAAACTATCTTCTGCCAGTGTTACCACCAGGTGGAAAGGGTTTTTAAATACACTACTTGAATCTTTTGACTGATCACCACTTGTTGCACTACCTCTTAATAGATTCGGTGAACCCATAGCTACTCTTATTTTTGCTTCACCAAACTTGTTTGTTGTTACATTATCATTTATTACATGAACTATATGACCGTTCTTACTAATAGCACTTGATATGATAATACATTCACCTCTGATAAATGCTTTGGTTTTACTTGCTTCAAAACCTTCAAGTGTAAATACTGCATCACCAACTGCAACAGGTGTAACTATTTTTAGTTCCGAACCAGTCCCTAAATTTAGGTTACTGTTTTCGGTATCTGTTCTTCTCCAAAACAATCCGCCAGGTGTTGGAGGTAAATCTCCTGTAGCTACTAATTCAAAAAAGAATGGTACAGCTTGTCCTCTTGCGGCTTGTGATACTGCTTCAAAGTGTCTAAAATTATCTTCCGTCATTGGTGGGTAACTTACCTCAAGTTGATGTCTTATAATTCCTGAATCACGCACATACTTGGTACCATTTTGTGATTTTGTAACACTACTTGGAATAACTTGTGTAAACTTAACTCCATTTGGTGCAACCACTGTTGGCCAATCTCTTGCATCATTTAAATCATTTGTAGCCCACTCATCATCTGTATCAAACACATCTGGTGCATATGGTGTTGGCGTAACATATTCATCTGCTTTTGCGTTGATAGGAAATAACCCAACTTTTTCTATAGTATGAGTTGCTGGTTTAGCTGGACTGCCACTTAATATAGCAGTATTTTCAATATTAACTGAACTTGTTAGTCCAAGTCCTGCTAATGTAAACAATCCTCTTGCCGGAAATACATCTAAAGCAGTTGTGCCAGTTAAAAACCCACTACTGTTTACATTAGGTGTTGCTGTTGGCGTTGTGATATATGTTGGAGTGAAATGACTGCTTTGTCCTGGTCTCCAAAACTTTGTAAAATCATACACAGCACCAGCTGTATCTACATTACTACTATTTTTATAAAAATAACTTTTTCTACCTGGGCTTCTACAATTAGTACTTGCAATATGATATATCAACTTATCAAAATTTGTATTATCATCTTCTGATGTTTTGTTTCCTTGATACAATGTTCCTTTTTCACTTGCTAACGGATGTGTTAGTGGTGTTAAAGGATTTAAACTTGTATCGTTTACTGTGCCAAAGAAATACATTCCACCAACATTGGTTCCATTGGTTGGAACTATCTGCGTCTGTGAACTTGCACTAGCATATGTTCCTGGTGATTCAACTCTGTAACTCCAGTAGTCAATTATCTTAATGTTACCTGTGATGTTACCACTGCCATTTGTTGCTGTTAACACACTGGCATCTCTAGCACCAAATGCTCCACATGGATCTGTTAGTATTTCTAAAGCTCCTGTGCTTTTTGTATATTTGTACCCAAAGAAAGCTGTATCACCCATGCTACTTGGTATAGCTTTACTTGTTCCTGTTCCTGCTGTTAGTTCAACTCTACAGAAGCCTCTGAATATGTTTGTTGTATCTTCACTACTTGTTTCTGGTGTCATGTTTTGTGACTCTATATTAGCTTTCAACGAATTAAAACTACTATCACTTAAATTAACAGCTATTGTTGCGGCACTTCCACTACTTGCTATACTAAATGGAATACCACCTGAAGCTGGTGATGCGAACTTATCTTTACCTTGTCCACTTGTAATTGTTGCGTTTGTTGTTCTGCCACTATTTGTAAATAATTTATAACTGTTGTTGCTTATCTTTTCTAAATAATATACTGTTCCACTTGCACCTGCAACAGTTCCTGTTAAGTTAACGAATGGATCTGCAATAGTCATAGTATCACCTGTTACCAATGTTTCAGCGAATCCATCAAAATGTACGACAGCATCTTCGCTTCCAGTTCCATCATCCAACATTGTAAAGAATATATCTGACTGTGCGAAAAAGCCCATTTCTGATATTTGTTCCAACTTTGTAAGAGCTGAGTCTTCGTGTAATACTACACTGAACCCATCAACAATACTTACATATGCTCTTTTTGTATTCAATCTTCTATCATTTCTTCCTGTTGAATCATTTTCAAATCCATAAAACTCTATCTCATCACCAGTTCCAAATTCGTGTGCTGATGTAAATTGCACTCTTATCTGTGGCATTTTAGTGCTACTGTTTAGTTCATAGTGTATACCACCAATGGTTCTGCCATTTGGCCGAATGCTAAATTCCATTTGTGGATATCTTGCCAACATATTAAAAGTTGGATGCTTGTCATCACTGTGACTGCTATGATAATGTTTATAAGCCGCGAAACCTCTGTTTAATACATCTCTTGTTCTGCTTAAATCGTTTGTGTAGTGTAAATTGTTTGTTTGGTGTTGTTTGTAAACATATGTGAGTACATTGTTTACTCTTTGACTGATACCCGCACTATTGTCGTCTTTCCAGTCATTTGAATCTGTTGCGTATCCGTTTGCCCCATCGTTAGGCCAATTCCATACATCATTTAAATCTGCCATTTTGTTGACTCCTTAACTTGTTATTCCGGCACGACCTCTTTGGTTAAAACCTTGTGTTACCATGCCTATAATTTGTGGTTTGTTCTGTATCAAAAATTCAACACCATTTTGTGTATCAATTGCATTGATGTTGAAATTAACATTAACAGAACCTTCACCTGTATTTAGCTGACTCATTGGAGTGACTCTGCCCGTTTGCCCAGGAATGAATAGTTCTGGTTCTCCACCATCACCAACAATACTTGGCTGTCCCTTTTTAGCAATACCACCATTAGCGAAAAACGGTAATTTAAATCCACCCATTGGAGCTCCTACTGTTGGAGTACCAAATAAGCTTCCTAAACTAAAGCCGCCACCGCCGCCACCAAGTCCACCAAATAAACCGCCCAATGCTTGTTCAATTTGACTTTCTAAAATCTTTTGTAAAATATTATCCAATGTTCTTGTGAATACATTTTCTAAAGCACCCAATAAACTTTCACCAGTTCTTACTGCTGTTGCTAATTCACTGCTTATGCTTTTGCTTATACCTTGAAAGCCTTCTTCAATTATCTCTTGTGTTGTTTTAGCTTTTGCTTGATATATTTCCAATGCTTCCATTTGTTCTTTAATTTTCGTTGTTAAAAACTCTTGTGATACACCTGCTTGTTTAGCTAATGTATCAACATTTAATAATGCATCATTTAACTGTTTTAATTTTTCTTTTTGTTCTGTAAAACTCTTAACCAACTCTTCTGATACAGTTAATGGATCATCTTTAGCATCACCACCTGGTGTTCCACCTTTACCAATTTGAGTCATAGCCTGTGCGTATGTATCAATGTTAATCTTACCAGCCGCTAATAACTTATCAAGTTCAGCTACTGCCATAGCTTCGTGGTTTATTTTAGTTGCCGCGGCCCCTGCACTATTAGTCAAGTCTCGCATAAACTTATCAAAACCTGTTAATTCAGGAATAACACCTTTTAACTTATCAAGTTCTTCTTTTGTTTTACCTGTATTCATTCCAAGTATTTTAACTGCACTTGCATATGCATCAATACTCATACGCCCTGCTTCAAACTCTTTCTTAATAAATCCTAGTGCTTGTGCTTTGAATTGTGTTTCTTTTGTTGTTTTTGTGATTTGTTCTTGTAATTTCTTTAGGAACTCGTTATATTCTTGTGCTTGTATTTGCGCCGCACTCATTCCTTGTACTACATTATTATTTTGTTCAACTACTTTTTTCGTTGCATCAGCATTTTCTGTTTTAGCTTTTGCTTCTTCTCTAAACTTATCAGCGTTCTCTCTTAACTTAACAGCTTGTTCATCAATCTTACTTGTGACTTTACCAACAGCATCACTTGCTGTTGTACTTTCTTCTGTCACTAATGAGAAATACATTGTAGTATCGTTTTCAACTGATTTAATTTGGTCTTTTAATGCCTGCATTCCAAGCACCATACCATCCATTGCGGCACCAAATCCAAAGTCAACTTGTCCACCTTGATCAGCGAATACTTTAGCCATCTTCTCATATTCAGCCTGCATTTCTGCTAATTCATTTTTTAATTGTTGTACCCTTTCGCCTTTACCTGACGCTGTACCAATTTCAGCATCAAAGCCTACACCTGGAATCTTACTAATTGCTACAATTATATGTTTTAATGCGTTTGTAAATGTGTTAAATGCGTTTGTAAAGTCGTCTACGAACCCTGCTACTGCTGTTATGAACTTACTTGTACCTTCTAAAAACGCGGCCGCTAAATCATTTGCGAACGCTTTCATACCACCAGCATCATCTATTGTGATCTTTATTCTTTTACGCAACATTTCTGATAGTTCTTCAATTGTTTCACTTAATGCACCAAAAAACTGCATTCTAAAACCTTTACCAAAATCAAATAAATCTGATAAACTATCGTTTGCTTCTTCTGCCGCTTTTGTTAGTGATCCACTAATAATCAAGCCTGCTTCTTCTGCTCTCTTACCAATCATCTCAATTTTGGCCGCACCCATATCTGCGATGTTAACCATTGCAACACCTTCTGAGTCAAAACCTTTCATTGCTAATGCTAATTTTTCAGTACTGTTTGTTGTACCTGCTAACTTTAACATAAAGTCTGCGAATACCTCTGTACCATCTCTAAACTTACCGTTAGAGTCTTTCATACTAATGCCCATTTTTTGTAGTGGTTTTAGGAGTTCACCAGTACCCATTTGAGCTTCACCAAGTCTACGCAGGAATCTCTGTAAACCCATATTAAAGGTTTCCGTACTAATACCTGCCCTACTTGCTATAACTTGATATTTTGATAAAAATTCTGTTGTGACACCCAACTTACTTGCTACTTTACCCAATGTGTCCAATTGATTGAGGGTACTCTTAGCCATAAAGGCGAAAGCACCTGCCGCCGCTGTAGCCGCAATACCTGCGTTTCTTAAACCTCTTGTTAAACTGCCTAAACCTTTTAAACCAACTCTTCCAATTGATTTAAAACTACTGTTCATTTTCTTAACAGTAGCATTTACTTTAGTAGCTCTTGTGTTTGTATTCTTTAACGCTTTGTTTACATCATTGATAGGTTTGCTTGTTTTATCTACAACCTCTACAATGAGCTCATATACACTGGCCATTTATCGCCTCCCTCTCTTCTGTTGAGCTTTTTTGGTTTCTTTGTTTACCCAAGTAAAGTAATCAACCCAACCTTTAAGCTCAAATGTTGAAAAGTTCATAACTTCTTCAACACTCTTTCCAAGATCCAACGCTAACTTATAAAAAAATCGAATATCAGGGAGGTCAATTAATTTCCCGCCTGGTCATCCTTATCTTTAATATCGTTATTCATTGCTGTTACTATTCTTAGTATAACAGCTGGATCTGCTGATCTCATCAGCTTATGTTTATCACCCATATCAAATTGTGGGTTTCCATCAGCATCAAGAGCTTTAATAATTAATTGTACAACCAATCCTTCTGTTGTCTTACCCGCTTGTGTGAGTTCGATAACAGCCGCTTCTTGCGCCATTGTTGTTGTACTCTTATAATAAACTTCTGTATCCCATTCTGGGACTTTAATTGGACCCAATAAGCCACCTGCGATAATAGTCTCAAAGTGTGCTACTGCGTTATCAATTAATCTTTTTCTTTGTGGTTTTGTCATTTTTTTCTCCGTCATATTAATTTAATTTGCGTCTGCGAGTTAATACTTTCTCAAACGCTGGTGCAACTATACCTTTATCAGCGATAGGGCTTGTTGTATTATCTTTATTGCCGCTATGGGGTTTTATGCCTTGTACACTATGCATTTTAGGTCCGTACTTGCTACGCACACTTCCTGCATCCAGTATACCAATGTATGTTGCCGTATTTTCGAACATCTTCTTAGATACTCCTAACTTGTATTGTCCTGTGGATCTCCATTTATCTCTTGCGTGAGTTCCACTTTTTCTTGCACTATTATAAGGTGTATTATCCCTTATATCTCTATTTATCTCTTTAAGGTCTGCTTGAACAGTACGCTCGAGTTTCGTTTCAATATCTTTTATAATATCGTTAGGGTTGCTCGAGCGTACCATAATATTTTAACCTTATGTAGTCACGCCGTAACCCAAGTTACCAGTTCCGTCAAAAGTAATTGAATATTCAGTTACTCCGTCAAAACTTTGGCTTCTTGTGATATCCGATACGATTGCCGCACCTGAATATACTGCATTTCCTGCTACACTTGTTGTATTTGGATAAAGTTCAAAAACGATCTTGTCTCCTGCTTGTACAACGGGTGCCGTTGGTGATGCGTCGTGGCCGATAGATGGATCATCTTTATCCCAATAACCTTCAACAGAACCGTTGAAGCCTTTGAAAGTTGCGATGATTTCACGAGATGCGTCGCCCATAGATGTTGTATCCACGGTTTCTGATGTCTCAGAAATTGAAAACGATGTTACATGAAGCATCGTGTGAGTTGCATCCAATGTAGTCCCATGGTCACTTAATCTAACTACGCCGTTAAGTCCTAGTGTTTCTGCCATTTGTATTCTCCTAAATTAGCATTAACTATTCTTAGTGAATAGGTTTTGTTAAACATTACCACGAGTGTAATAATATTCAACTGTGTAAACAATTGCCGCTTGTCCATATGGTGCTGTTTCACCGATCTCTCTTATTACGATTTCACTTGTTCCGCTGTTCAATGCATTACCGCCCAATGTTGTATCTAAAGCTAACTTTTCTTCAATCTGTTCGATAATACTATTTCTACTTGTATCTCGATTGTTGCTTCTTACTATAACATTAATCAATATATCCATTGTTGCTTTACGCCTGACCGCATTACCTGTACTAAAATCCTCTCTTCTTTCATTAGCACTTTCCACTAAACAATGTGGGAAGCTTGTTGCCGCTAAATCCGAAAGTATTTTAGGTTCTCTAGTACAACTTTTGACATCTGTGATTGCACTTATTTGACTTACGATATGTGCTGTGATGCTTTCGCGTATACTCATTATCTGTATATCCTGTCTTGTCTATGTTTGTGTTTTTCACTCCTTGAGATTGATCCATCATTATTTCCATCATATTCAACACCCTGAGAAATCTCTGCTTTGATTTCCTCATTGTATCTTTGTCTATAATAATCAATCATCTCTCTAAAAGTGTCTCCACCAACTGTAAACGGTGACAACAGAGGTAGGATATGAGCATACAACGCTCTGAACACAGTGGCTCTTGTCCATTGTGCGTCAGTTAATAGTGATCCATTAAACTCCGAGCCAATTGCACGACCAAGCTGGTTATACCCTTGACTAAAAGCCTTGTTGTACCACTCTATTTCAATGTACCTTTTCACATCATTCTCTGCCGCAGTTAATTGCGTTGAGAAATCTGTTACTCCGTGACTTGTTATAGTAGGTACATACTGTAATAAATCACTGTTTGTTGCATATGCCATATCCTGTTCTCCTTATATACAGTTATTACAGAGCCGCGTCCGCAGTCATTTTAACGATCTTAGCTTGATCTAGGATACCAGCGCCAAAAGCTGATGAGCCAATTATTTCAAACCCTCTGATAGATTCGTCTCTTTGTGTAGCGATACGAAGATCTCTCTTCATTACCATACCAATTGCACCACGATGAAATACTGCACCGATAGCATCATCTGAACCGTCTACATCGCAAGATGCCGATTCGTATATGTCTACTCCACCTACTCTACCTAAGAAATATGACTGTGCCGCAGTATTAACTAGTGCGTTTGCACTTGGGTTAGTACCTGAGTTCAATAATGTTTTCTTAAGGTTGAATGCTTGTTTAGGATGAATAACAGCTACAACTTCGTTCATCGGAACTGAGTTAGTTCTTAGTGTAGCCGCCGCTTTTAAGATGTGTTCAACTGTTAATTCTGCACCTGCACCTGGACCTACTTCAGTTGAAGCTGATGTGAATAAATCAACAATAACTTCGTCCATAGCTTGAGCAATACCAGATCCGAGTACAGATCCAGCGTCTTGTGCTACAGAAAGTGGTGAACTTTCAATTACGATATCTTGTATAGTAGCCATTGCACCAAATTCTGCCGCTGTGATATCAACTGCTGTTGCCGCGATATCTGAGTTTGATAGGTCTGCACCAGCCGCTAAAGCTGATAACGCACCTAATTTTGGATATACTGGTACTGAAGCTGTTAAGCCTGGTGTACCTTGCATATCATATACAGTTACTAATTGTTTTAGTAATGCATTTTCGTTTAAAACGAACTGAGCCGCTTGAGTGATATTCTCAAATATTTGACCGGCTGAGTTAGCTGTATCTATTTCGTTTGCCATTTTTATTTTCCTTTATAAAATGCTGTTAAGAACTAATTCTTAACAGTAAACTTTCTCGTACCACCAACTTTGAACTGTTCTTGATAAATCTTACGATGTTCTGGGTTAGTCATATCGAGGTCATTTAATTTAACCTCTCTTGAGGTTGTATGTGTTGCATTACCTTGTGAACCGCCACCTGCTGGTTGAGCCGCTCTCAAGTATGCGTTCGCGTTGATAAATTCACTTACTGCTTCTTCAACTGTTGTTGGTTCTGCTGTGTCAGTGTTATAACGCTGTTGGCCTTTTGAATCTAAAACTTCCACTTGACCTTGTTCATTTAATCTTACACTATTTTTCAATAGGTTAGCTACATGGTCTGGGTTAACAGCTTTATGTTTTGAAGCCGCACTTAATAATGCACCGTCGATGTGAACTGTTTCCAATTTCTTTTGCATCTCTGACATTTTAGCATCTGCTTCTGACTTTTGCTTTTGTAATAGTTGTTCAAATTGCTCTTTTTTGATCATATCTTTTTCTTTAGCCTGTTCTGCTTTTGATTTCAATGATCTGTATTCATCAAGATCAACATCATCATACTTACGCTCAACTTGTTTAAGTCTGTTTGCGATAATACGATCAACATCTTCTTGCTTGAATACTTTCTCAGCCTGGTTTGTTTCTTGTTCCTGAATTTCTGTTGCTCCAGTAGCCTCAGCTTCAGTATTTTCTATGATTTTATTTTCTTCGTTCATATTACGATATCTCCCTTGCAAGGATAAAACTGATATTTGGGGGTTTTATTAAACCTATCAGTATATTGCTATTTATTCATTACCAATGTTTGGTGTTTGAATATCCATAGCCTTATGATCTTCTGCCATATTATCAAGAATTTCTTGTAGATCACCTTCGTCTGTGACCAATAACCTTGCTATTTCTTGATGCATATAGTGTAAAAAACTATCGTGTGGTACTGCTTTCGCCGCTTTGTCAAACAGCGACAGTTCCTGATGTTTATCACGAAGATCAAATTTCTTTTCATATGCGATGTAAAAGTTATCATCGGGTTCTATACCCTGCCAATTAAACCACATCTTCCAAATTTTTCTTTCTGTACTTTCTAAGACACCAGCTGTGTCTGCTAATTTAGCATTTAACATTTCTTTTTCTATTTGTAATGATACACCCGACTGTGCTCCCTTTTTAGCTTTAATAGCTGTTAAGTGAGTTAAGTCATCAATTGCACCAACTTTTTGTTCAATGCTTTTCAATATACCATCAACACTTGCACCTGTTGGTTGTAATAGATATGGTACATTAGTAGTGGTTTCAGGGATTGTGATAATCGCGCCTGCTCCACCTGTAATCTCTGCCGCTGGTTCCGCCACTATGCTTGGGGCACTACTTATTCTGATAGTCTGATACAATTCGGATGTCAAGTTGTATATTTCTCTTTGCAGATCACATACATCACCAACGGCACTTGTACCAACGCCCTTGTGGAAGCTCTTGTCTGTTTGTACATGAATAAATGGAATATAACCCAATGGGTTAACATATTCATTATATTCTAAAATTTCTCCATAATCGATAACTAAACTATCTTTTATGTTTGCAGTATCGCTTAAATTACTGCCTGAGTATTCTGTTGCACCTTTTGCAACTTTATATACCTCAACCATATCTTCGTGCCAACATCTTAGTACATCATAATCGTGATGTGATTCGTCAACTACTTTGATATAATCAAGTACTTTTTGTCCGTTTACTTTTCTTTTATAACACCAGTCTCTTACATTTGTTGGACTGTACAATGTCACATAACTTCTGATACCTTCAGCTATTTCTTGTGCTACAGTATCAACTTGATATGCTGGTCTATCAACGCCAACCCAACAGCCACCGTAAATTGTGACCATATCGTTAACCTCACGCATAAAGTCATTCAGTGTTGTGTTGTCTAAATCAGCGTTTTCTAAAAAATTTCTTGTGAATGGGTCTTCTGATAATTTACCCAATGTTCTGCTTGGCGGATTTCTAAATAGGAAACTACGATATGCATCAACTGTTTGACGCACATGGTTTTGTAATGCAGTATCTATTAATCTTTGTTGATATTGATTCCCAGGTGCTTGATCTTCTGCTATATATTTTCTTAAATAAGCACCATCTCTGTATTCTTCAGCACCCATATAGGATCTCATATAATAATCCCAACGATATGCGTATTCTGAATAACCAGGGTGTACCTGGCTTAATTGTTTTGCTGTTTTCATATGTATATCCTCATTATGAGTGTTTTTACTGTGTTTCCCACATTGCTAATGCCATTAACAGAACAGTTGTTAATTACATTGTTATTTATCATCGATAAATCTCGATTATCTGTACAGATATAGGTTGACAATATAAATACATATGCTACTATAACTTTGTGTTGAGTAGGATTTAAAGTTCTTCTATTTCCAATAATAGAGTACAGCTCATGTAAACTAATATCCTATTAGAACTTTAGGTCATTAAAAAACCCGCAGTATTTTCATATTGCGGGTTTTTCTTTTATGCAGTTAGTAGTCTTGTAGTATATATGATATTCTGGAGAAATGTCGTAATAAACGCACTACTAACTGCAACATAAGAGTACTCACTCTTACTACTGATTCTCATCAGCAATACTGTTATTTATCTGTTGATTTTTCTATCAACTTTCTGTGATATTTGTCTTTGTCATCATACTCAACAGGACTAAAAAAACTAAACATATGATCTTCCATATCATACCATTCTTTATCTTCGTATGCATATGGTTCACATCTTACTTGATCTATACCATCATCATTTGTTTCGCCAATGACACAATTCATTAAACTGTTATCTTCGTACTTTCGCATTGCTTGTTCAGCAGTATCAGCCGCAATAAAAACTGTATCAACTCTTACGAATCGTCTTCGCTTTTCAGCTTTGAATATTTTCTTACCACTTAACTTTGCGATCATTCTTTTTGCTTCAGCGTCTTTCTTATCAACGGCTTCAACATTCAACTCATATTTTTTAGGTTTACCCTTTGTCCATTCATTTTTAGGCATCTTATGCTACCTCCTGTAATGTTTTTGCATCAACTTTATATTTAAATATCTTTTCATTTAGTATATAACGAAGCTCTCCAACTTTACTGTTTTCTCTCAATTTAATGAGATTCACTCTCGCATCGTGTATATCGTCTGATCCTTTAACATTCCACTCAAATTCGTTATTGTTATTTCTTCTGAACTGTAAATATTCAGTATTTAAATTTGCTATTTCTGCTTGTATAACTTTATATATATCAATATGGTTATTCATATCAACATCAGCGTTAAAGTTGTGAGTTATTGTACCAGTTAATACTATATCTCCAGGAAAAAAATGATAATCTAATTTTATCGTAAATTGTATTTTTGTTTTACTCATCTTATGCCTCCTCTACTAATTGTTTATATTCTGAATCATCCAAAAGTTCATTCATATATTCTTGCGGTGTGTTTTCTAAATAAAATGCCATACCAGCAATATCTGATAAACTAGCAATTCCTTTTTTGTGAGCTATTTGTACTCGTCTATACTCATCATATGTAAAGGGAAATTCAACTGTTGGTTCCATCTTACGCCTCCACAGTCTGGTTGTTTATAGATAGCATCATATGTGCGGCTTGTCGAGGCGTGTTACCAGCATCAATTATCTCTTGTAATTTAGTTCTCACATCAGCATTGTTCTTATAACCATAATCATTGAATAAGTAAAAACAAGCATATTCAACCTCTGTTAATTCAGTTACAGGCTCATTTGGTGCGTGATTTTTTTGCATATCCACAGCATTCTCATATGTTAATGGATAAAGATTTGTATGTGATTTATCTGTACCAACATTGTACAATTTTGTATTTGTTTTCGACATTTTAGTCTCCTTTTGTTTGTGTTTATACTATTAATATATATTGATTAGGTAGGTTGTCAACCATAGATTGTCTATATAGTTCGCGACTTTTTTACCATGCACCGTATGTTTTTACAGTTCTTTGAGTATATTCCGGCTTAATTGGATACAGATATGACACCATATAACTCCAACTATCATTAACACCATCATAACCCTTTTCAGCATCCTTTTTAGGAATGTTCGTATTTGCTTGATACTCCCATTTACTAATAGCTGTGATTGTTTCTCTACAAGTAGGTTCTACGAATAGGTTTCTATTACCATACGCATCACATAATAATCTATTACCAGCATTTATTCTATCTTTTACCAATGGATTTGCTTTATTAGCCATAACTTTAAATCCATACTGTTGCAATATGGTGTGATCTGTATTACCACCCGCACTTGTTTTTCTTTGTGATCCGGCACTATCTGGGTAAATGAATATCATTTTATCTGGGTACTTTTGTTTTATTGCCTGACACATTTCATCTGTGTTTGTGTTACGCAATACTATTTCATCTATTATATGCAATCCTGTTTTATACTTTACACCAATTACGGCCGTCATTTTACTAATGTTAAAGTCAAGTCCTATGTGTATTTGATTAGGAATCTCACCACTAAACTTTTCTATGTTATCTTTATCAAATGCATAAAATATAATGTTTCCACTACTTTGCCAATTGGCTTCGTACTCCTGTTTGAATGTGGCCAAATCTAAATCTCTTCTTGCGGCCTCTATTTCTAAATTACTAATCTGTCCGCCTTCCAATGTTGTATATTGATACGCACTCCAATCTTCCAACTTGTGAGCTTCCATCCACATATCATAAAACCAATTACCCATACCTTGTGGAGTACTAATAAACAACGCACCGCCTTCACTATCCGATAGTGTAGGCCTCACTATATCTGTCCAAATTTTTCTATCGTAAAATGCACACTCATCTAAAACTGCGAAATCGTATCGACTGCCACGAATACTAACCGCCGCATCCGCACTACGCAATGTGATTGTACTGCCATTAACCAAATACAATGTTAAATCACTTTCGTTAATCTTTTTAACCCATCTTCTCTTTACCAACTGTTCTCTCAAATCTTCCAATATAATATTCTTTGCTTGTCTATAGTTCAAGCTCATATACATAATCTTTTGATTTGGAAATCTCGCGGCACGAGCCATTTCCCATATTGCCAAATAGGATTTTCCAAAACGCCGCCCGCAACAAGCTAATCTAAAGCGATTTTTATCATCAAATATTGTTTGTTGTGGTTTACTCAACGGCATTACTTTTTATACTCCTGTCTTAATATCTTGGGTGCTGTTTTTCGCCAATCAACTCTGTGATGTAATCGTTCGTGCTTTTTACCCAATACTGCTACTCGTACTCCACTAGGGTGCATCATAACACTAAAGAAGCTCTTAACATATGTACCTGTATCTAAATATAACTCTGTTAAACCACCCTCATTAGACTGCGTTAGCTTCTGTATAATGCTGGTTTTCATCTGTGTTAACATTATATCGCCTTTATTACCCAATCGTACATATGCGTTAACATCTTCATTTGTTCTTCCACTAAACTTAAATGGTCTATCTGTGGCACATACGAAACTGTTCATTGCTTTACGCTTTGGCCTGTCCCATCCACCACCACCTTGATAATCACCACCTTGTCCCATTGCCAATGTGAGTACTGGTGTGCTTTCAACGAACTCAACCATTGCTGTGAATAATCTATCCATATTTGTTAATTGTATACTACGGCTTCTATTGTTATGTTCAGCATTTGTGATATGCTGTATACTACTATAATCATCATCCAATACCATAAAGTATTTTAAACCCAACTCTTTGGCTATTGTCCAACACCAATTTCGTGCGAATACAACACCACGCTGATGTGTTTCGTTATCCATTGTGTCTGTGATTTCTGCGGCCTTTAACTTATCAAATACATATACTGAGTCACCGTACAATCGCTTGTATTCATCTACAGTATCATCTTGATCATCAACTATATAAACAATCCGGCCTGTGTATTTAAATCTATCCAACATACGCTTGGTGTAAATACGGTCTGGTCGCTTGTGAGTTAATATGAATACTGCGAAATCATCACGCATTGTTATCAGCACTTTCCAAGTATATGTCAGCAATATCATCTCTTAATTTAGTATAACCAAGCTCTATTGCTCTATCAAAGTCAATTATAACCAACGCACTATCTTCAAATAGCTTTTGTGTATCTTTATCAGCATGGGCATAGTATTCAGCTATTCTCCCATAATCGAACTCAATATGCCTATAAGCCGCAAGGCTTAAAAATTTTTTAATGTCAGCTGGTAATTCACTCTTCTCTATGTTGTCCAACAATCCTTGAGCTCTTTCATCATCATACAAGTGATCCAACTCTGGCCGATCACCCTTGGGCTCATACAATGGCGTATCTATCTTCTTTGTATATGTATCGTCTGACAATTTCAGCATCTTATCAAGCTCTTCACTCTTAAAACCTGTGAGTTCAATATCACCTGTGAGTTCTTTCAAATCAGCCAATTCTTCTGTTAATAAATCTTCGTCCCAACCTGCTAATTCATTCAACTTGTTGTCAGCTATTCTATATGCTCGTACTTTTTCATCGCTTATACCGTCCGGCATAGCCAATACTGGTACTTCTGTTAATTGTAACTCTTTGCTGGCT
>Ga0181380_1000240_pt1 | contig 25838 bp, 35 predicted proteins | sample 3SPOviralmetaG_FD_130116 | JGI IMG/M metagenome (GOLD analysis project Ga0181380, IMG submission 130116) | Marine viral communities from the oligotrophic San Pedro Time Series (SPOT) site, San Pedro Channel, CA, USA - 3 SPOT_SRF_2009-08-19 | ecosystem: Environmental > Aquatic > Marine > Strait... | reverse complement strand
TGTGCCGCTGCTTGTTGTGCTGTGGTGAACTTCCATAGAAGCGAAATCAGACGGGAAGCTGTATCCCTGCCATGAAACCTCTAATTGTTTTACCCCCGCTGTTATAGTTGGGGCGCTTGGAGTTGGGGGCGCGGTTGTATCTGTTACCGCCGTTGCGTTGATTGTTGCGTATGCCCCCGCGTTCTCGTTGACCGTGATAGCTCTAACGCGGAAATTGTAGGTTGTACCCGCCGTGAGGGGTTCGATCTCTATGGCGTTGTTTGGAGCAATCGTTGACGCATAATTTGAAAGGCTGCTTGGCTTCCATTGCACCTCGTAGTGTCTTAGTTGCGCGTTTGAAGCGGCGGTCCACGAAAGAATAACCCGCGACATTGCGGTTCCATCAGTTTGCAACGATGACGCAGTTGTTGCTGCAAGCCCCGATATTGCAAGGCCCGCCGTGGTATCCCCAAGCGTTGTATTATTGGACGTAATGGCTCTGTATTCATCCGCAGTTATTGACCATTGATAAGCTGTCGATGACGTTTCCTGTAGCGTCATATCAATTTGTGGGGCGGAGCCATCCATTCCCGACATTTTCCAAGAGTTGACGCGGAAGAGCTTTCTAGAGAAACCGTAGCGATCAAGCGTTAGCTCTACAGTGTCGCCCACTTGTACGCCAAAAGCTTTCTCAATCTTGAATGTAGCTTGAACTGTTACCTGCTCTCTACCTACAAACAAAACCTGCTTCGCCAATCTTTGAGCGGCGGCGCTGCTTGTGGTTAGGGGTAGCTCAAGGTCTAACGTGCTAACTTCGTTATTGTCCTCGGACAAATCTGGAATTTGCTGCTGCGGATAATCCGTAGGAATGAAACGCCCACCGCTGTCCACAAAGGTTCCCTTGACCGTGTTTACCGTATCGCGCCTAGAGAAGCGTGTGGCGACCGCAATATCCCCAAGTATGTCGGCATATGAAAAAGCGTTACCATCACTCACCGAGGCGTCTGCGGCGTAGAAAGCCCCCGCAATAAGCTTCCATTCGCCTTGGGAGTAGAAAAGCGTTCCGTTTAAAGTGGTTAGAAGCTGATTTATGTTTTGTAGCGGCGTTGCCCCCGTGGTCAATGATCCGCCAATCTTGAGCGCGTTGTTTTCAACCCCGACCACGCCAGTAGAAACACATTTAGAAATAGCGGTTGCGATAGCGGTGTCGCCAATATCGCCCTGCTTAACTCCCACACCTAAATCAGAAGTAAGATAATCTCTAATCGCTAGTGCGGGTTCATCTGAATACTGCCATGTAGTCGGGTCACTGGTTCGATGCGTACTTACCCCTAGAGAGCTATCATATGCGCTGCTCGTGCTATCCTTTCGAGGGTCATATACCTTTTTACCTTGGATCTTTGCCGTCACGAGTGGAATGCCGCCCGAAAAAACGTCCGCATCATATTCCATCCGAACATAAAGACATGCTATCCCACGCCCCCTAAACCCGCTCGGGAAGCTAGGTCCAGTGGTTCCCGCGTTAAACAATCCGTCTATTGTGCTTTTGACGTTTTGGCTGCTTGAACCCGTAAATTTCTTAACATAAACCTTGCTGTTCCAGTCTCCGCTAGTGACATATCCATTCGAAATCGTCACTACTTCGTCATTTAGGAATATATCACCAATAGAATTTACCTCATGACCCGCAAGCGTGATGATCATGTGCATGTATTTATTGCTGTCTGTTACTTCTAAATATGTTTTTATGCCGCCCTTACGGGTTTCTCCGTAAACAATTTCGAAGTCGGCTATCGCGTCAATGTTATTGCTAAGTCCAGACCCCCCGCCTAGCTTTGGAATTTTAGGCTTCGGCATTAAGGCGGACGCAACCACTGCAGAAACACCCATGTAAACCAGACCGCCGATGACCAGTTGAGTTGCCGTAAGCGCGGCGGCAGTGGTGGAAAACATATATACAGCAGTTGAAACAGCCATTAGATTAGTACCTTCGAATAAACATTCTCTATGTGACTATACCCTAATCTCTGCAATAATACATCAAAGGGCTTATGCGTTTTTGTGTTTACCATAAGAAGGGCCACGCCGTCATCTGATAAACACTTCTCGGCAAACTTCATTAGCCGCCAACCCGCAAGCCCTTTTCGATAGTCGGGGTGAAGAAATAGAACGTCATTGTGGGCGAATGTGTGGTCCTTGTAGTGCAGGGATTGGGTGACTAGGCACACGAAGTAACCAACAAGCTGACCATCATTCCTCGCTGTAAATATTTTAAGCTGCCCTCTCTTCTCCGCCTCTTCGTATCGGTCCCAATCGGGGTTTAGCTTAATCTTGCTTTGATTGAGGGCTATATCTCGCCAGTGCAATTCTAAAAGCTTCTGTATCTCAATATAGACTGCCGCAAGAAATTCTTGCTGATAGGTCAATCGGCTTTCCCCCAGTTGAGCTTTTTGTCTTGTAAGTCTTGGACGGTAGAAAAGAAGGTGTCTCCAGAATAAAGGCCATCCTGCACCTCTTCGGTGTATCGGAATGGGCGTATCCTATCCAGATCTATTAAGCGGCTTTCAAGCTTGACCTCTATGGTTGAGCTATCGGTGTTATCCTTAATGGATAGCTGATCCATATATCCCGCGAATATCTGAGTTAGATTTGAGTTTCCCTTAATCCCAAAGTAAACCGTTGCCTCTCTGCCGTGATATTCATAATCAAGAGCCGCCGTCACAAGAGCAGAGGGAACGCCCATAAGAGTTAAGCTTATTCCCGTAGCCTTAAGATCCGAAACCTCTTCAAGACCCGAGACTGATAGCAGGTTTCCCGTCCCAATATATGTATTTGAGTTAAGGGTCTTATCGCCTACGCCAGTCCAGTACCTAACTATGTATGACTGGTTTGTTGCGCCGTTATAAAAATCAAGCTCCACCGCATAGAAAAGGCTTACCTCATCCTGCAATAGAGCCGTTAGAACTGTGCTATTTACTGTTCTGGGCATATCCGCAACCTATGTTTCTTTGCGCGGTCTGCCCCGTTTTTTAGGTGCAGCCTTTGTTTCTTCTACCGCCGCATTGCCTTGAGTTTCCATTGCCGCGCCGCGATCAATCATATTTTGCGCGAGCTTTTTTTGCCACGGCTTATCTAAGGAAAGAACCTCGCCAGCCATGTATTTTCTTGCACTCGTGCCGTTAGCATTATCCTCACCAACCACACTGTGTATCATTACAACCTGTTTCATTTATCCACCTTATTGAGAGAGGGAGGAAAGTGGATCAAACCCCCCTCCCCCGTTATTCTTACGAAGTTGCGTGTTTCAGAACGCGCATAGCTTCCGCCAGAACAACCTCGCCGCCGACACGTTTGCGAGCCAGATAGCGCACTAAGCCTGTTGAGGCTTGGCTATATGGGTCACGCAAGACTGACAAAGCCACACGATCAACGATCATATACCCACGGCGGAAGTCACCGATGAGAACAGACTTAGCGCCAGAGGCCGCGTCCGCTACATCAGGGGCTTCCACATATGGAATGCCGATGATTGTGTTAGGCGCACCCGACTGACCAGAGAAGCCCGTCTGGAAGATATACTGTCCAGCGGTATCCTTTAACTTACGGATAATGCCCAAAGTCGCACGATTGAACATCATTGTAGCGTTAGCCGCATACTCTGATTTCAAGCCGTGTACCAAGTCCATCAAGTTATCAGTAGTGATAGCCGCCGATGCCGCACCAGTAGCGGTGTGAGCAACAACGTTACCATGAGTGATACCGACTGGCTTGTTTGTGCCATTACCAACGATAAACGCATTTCCTTCACCCTTTGCAAATTGCTCTGCAAATTCCTGATTCATCTCGGCTTCCATGTCGAAAGCTGAATCCTCAAGTAGCTGGCTAGAAATGTCCACCATTGCATACTGCTCGTGAGTAGCGATGGTTTTCAAAGCTGTTGTATAGCCAGTGGTTTCGGAGCGGGTGCCTGTTTCCGCCGTCCACGCTGCCGCAAAGTTTGCGGTTTTCTGTGGGATCTCAATCTCTTTTGAGGTTGTTTGACGAATACGCGCAACCGCACGAACAGGAGAGATCTCGGTAACGATCTTGATAATCTCGGCCACATATTCTTCTGGTGCCAAGTTACCCGCCGTTGCTGCGGTCCCTACTGTCAACGCCTTGGTTTCTTCCGCGTCTAGACCTTCATTGCCTTTACGCATGAATGTGTCCCATGCCTTCATAGCAAAGTCGATCTGCTTGCCTTCGACGCCCGCGCTTGGACGTTTAAGCATTGTTTCGATGCTATCAAGTTTTTCGGCAAAACCTTCTGCGGCTTTTTCTTGCAGCACAAGCTTCTGATTCACGTTTTCATAGCGGTCTAAGTCCGCCTCGATTTTTGCGAGCTTGCTTTCCACTAGCGGGTCTGCTTCGCCCTTTTTTTCAACCTCTGAAAGACGCTTATCATTGGTAGCTTTAAATTCTTCTAAAGCACCGTTCAGCCCTTCCAGATAAGTTTTGATCTCACTCGTTTCCATGAGATGCCCTTTCTGTAGTTTAGGATTTTAGGATATTGGTAAGACGATCTAACTCGCTCACCAGTTCAGAAGGCATTTCCTGAGTTCCAGCATCCCGCTGTTCCAGTGCCTTTGCCACGGCAGACGCCGCGACTTTCGCCTCGCTTCTGGAAAGGTCCGCTGCGTCCCGCAGTACCTCTTCCCATTCACGGACGGTTTTCTCCGTCTTAACCGCTGAAACCCTAGCTTTAGGGTTCATTGGAAAAGTCACGGCAGAAATCTCCATAAGGTCAACAGACTTTAAATATCTGCGCTTGCCCTTATCGTCGTAGTCGTAACCTTTTGGCTCGACCCTATAACCGATAGAGAGGCCATCTATGGCCCCCATCTTCATTAGTTCGTAAACCTCACGGCCTCGCTGCGTCCCCATAGCAAGCCGCCCCTTAACCTTTAAGCCTCGGCGGTCCTCTATGATTTCGTCAAACACTCCGATAGGCTCGTCCGCTCTATGCTGATACAGCATTTTGACTGCCTTCGCGCCTTTTTTGCCGATGGATTTAGCAAAAGCGCCCTCGACCACAACATCATTACCCAGATCCTTGTTGCCAAAGATTGACCCGTACCCGCTGAACTCGCCTTTTTCTTCGCTATCGTCTAGCGCCTTAATGTCGAACTGTACGTCTAGGGTTTCGTCCTTAAACTCTAAATCATCGCTCATGCTACTTCCTTCTGGCTCCGCAATAGCGGCATAGTATTGCTCTAATTAAACTGCAGACAATCTAACATACGCAAAGAAATTTTAAAATAGTTGATTTTTTTCTAATTTAGGTGTTGACAAGCGTCAACGTATGCCCCATATTGGGGATATAAAGAAACACACCAACGGAGAGAACCAAATGAAATTTCGCCCTAACGTCACACAGCTTCAAGACCTTTACAAAAAAGTCTACGGTGAGCTTCCCGCCAAGAACCTTCAGCTTAACTTTATGCGCTTCGATGACGAAACCAAAACAAAATGTCTCGACGCATTGCGCGAAATGCTCGCGGAGAAACGCGCCGCATATAGAGCTTACCAAGCGGGATAAGGGGAGAAAGATGTATCAGCTTAGAAAAGTAAACTTAAACCTAACATCTCAAGAAAAGGCGGTTATTCGCTTAAACGGAAGAGATCCAATGGAAGGGGATATTTGGTCAACACACGAAACTCTTAGAGAGGCGCTTAGATTTAAAAGGTTTTATATGGGAGACAAAAATTACATTTTCCGCATTCGCCGCGTAGAGGATTGAAACTTAGAGGGCCGCTTTTTAGCGGCCTTTATATTTCCCTGTCTACCAATCCCTCAACATAAAGTTGTCCAACCGATGCCAGAGCAGCAGCCGCATCGTCTACATCTATATCAACAATCAAATCAAAAAGCTCTTCTTGATCGTTATCAGAAAGCTTTGTGCTTGTGTTAAGTAGCTCTCTAACTCTGTCTAACTTCTTAGCCATTACTTCCCCCTCTCTTGCAGAATGTCCTCAATGATTTCAATAATCTCAGGATGCAAATCTTCCGCCTTGTCCATCATATACATTGCATAGCTCTCTGCAAAGTATTCTCTATAGTTTGTCATTGCGTACCGACTAGGCGCGTAGGATTCCAGATTGTTTTTTGAGTTCTTCCGAAAGAAGCTGTCTAGCCTTTTCTCTAACGGAGACTGCCCAACCCTATAATAGTCAGTGAGCTTATAGGTCTGATGAACATGGTGAGCAAATTCATGATACATCAAAACCCTTGTTTTATCTAATCCATCAGGGAAATACTCTTTCGTTGACCACGGCGCTTCACTAAAATCATCGCCCCTTTGATAAGTTGTAACGCCGCCGCCCCTACTTATTATCTCCTTAGATAGGGAATATTCTTCTACCAGTGCGTTAAACTTTTTCTGCTCTCTAATTAAATCCCTAAACAATTCGTCCTCAACGTCAGGGTCATAGTCAGGCGCGTCCCTTCTCTCTTTGTATTGATAAAACTTGTTTCTTGCTGCCTTATAAACCGCTCTCTGATTGTCTTGCGCTTCTAGGATTTCAGGTACGGTTTTAAAGTCTGAGCTAGACAGAGAGGCGTATCCATTAATAGCCTTCTTATTAAGGGCCATTACGCCGCCGCCTTGGTTGCCGTTAGCCGTGCTTCTTCCTACGGTCTTATACCCCCTTATCCTAGACAGACCTAGCCAGTCCGCCATAGCGTCAAGCTCTTTGCTCCCTTGATTTACATAAGCAACACTAGTCTTTTCAAACCCGCTTAAAGAAACTCTGCCATTGTCCTTCTCATTTCTGCTCTGCCAGTATCCGACAAACGGCCCATCATCATTATCTCTGTAGATATTATCTTTATTTGCTATCTCTACATCGTTCTGCATTTCCTTGAGCGCGTCCATTCTTCGCGGAATAACAAGACTGGCAGAATTGATCGCTTTGTCTCGTGGCCTAAAGAATTTTTCAACGCTAGGCTTTGGATCATCAACGACCGCTCCGCCCTCTACTGGCGCGACAGACGGCTTCAAGTCATCGAACAGTTCATCGTCATCCGTGAAGTAAACCGCAATACAGCGACAGTTGACGTTGTTAGAAGCGCCCCCACTACCATCGTGAGGGTATGACATCTGTATCTCAACGCCCTTGTCTCGAATGATGAAAGGCTCATCAACCAAAACCTCTTGACCATTGGCGGCTGCATGGCTCGGCCTTGTGCGTCCATCCCCCACGCTAACCCAGCGCTTCTTTTGGTTGGGTAGGTTTAGCTGCCTTGTGGCCTCATCCGTTGCATAACTAGCGGCGGCGTGGGTTTCCGTCCTCGCAATCGTGGCTGATCTTGCCCGACCAATCGCGCCAGACGTTCTATCTCTTATAAACTTTGCAGTCTCATCAACGCTAAGCCCGTCCTCTTGCGCCGTCTGAATCGCCTTCCGAATGTGAAACCTCGTTGTCTCTTCTACCGCCGTGACCATTCGCGTCCCGTGCCGCCGCATATAGAGATCAAACAACTCGTAAAAGCTTCTGTCTTGCTTCTGCGGTCGATTGTCAAAAACCCGATTGGCAAAGGTATCTATCACGGTTCGATATTGCTGCGAGAAAACGGCGTTAAGCTCATCTCCTAGATCACCAATCGCCACTAGAGGGTTTGCGCCCTCAGTGAACGCCTGTGCGGCTCTACGACCCGTTTTGGCAAATAAAGTGTTGAGCTTTTGCGCCATCCCGCGCTCAAAGCGCAGAATAACACGGTTTACCTCGCGTACTTCCTTCTGAATAGATATGCGGCTTCGATTTGCAGCCTTGATAAATACGGGAAGAGGCACACTACTCAGCCGCTATATCAGAAGATTTCTTTGCTTTAAGTGGGTGGCCCTCGGGCAGAAGGTCAGTGTCGAACTTGCCACTCTTAAATCTACCTGTACGAACAGCCCGTAAGAACGCATTTACTCTAGCATATGCCCACTGATCGGGACTATTGACGCTTGGCCTTACGGATTGTGGGTTTGTATTATACGCCCCAACGCCTCGACGGAATACAGCCTCAAGCATTCTCTGCGTAACCTTCTTGCCCTTCTTGTCGCCGTGCTTCTCGTTATGCTCCTTGACCTTCTCGGCTAGACCCTTCTTGACCGCCTCAGATATAGGGGCTTTGTCCTCGGTTGTAGCCCACTGACCAGATTGGAACATCACGACAGAATCAGACTTGTCGCGCTCCTTATCAAGCTCTTTCGTTTTTCGGTTTGCCCATGACTGGCCTTCGTCACCACCCCAGCCTAGCCATGCGATTAAGCCCGCGCTAGGCCATCCTTCCTCACCACGGCGGAAACCTTGCGCCCGCTTGTCTACCTCATGGCGGGCAAAAAAGCTTTTCATACGGCGCACCGTGTCGGGTGATAGCCTTTCCTTGTTGATAAGCTGATTAGCCCTAGCGACCCCCACGCGGGTCATGCCTCGGTTGTTATTATCCTTGCGAAGATCTAGCGCCCTTTGTGCATTCCGCGCCATCGCATCAGTCGGTATTGTGTTGACATCGCTCTCGGCTTTGCCGTCAATTTCAAAATCATCTCTGACCATATCGTTGACCTTTATGCCCAAAGCATCCGCCATTATTTCTAATATCTCTCTGCTTGGTGGCTGCTCATCTTCTTTGCGATTTCTTCGGGATCGCATATCTCTAGGCTTGACGTATCTATCTGCCTCATCATCATCATACGCCTTCAATCTGTCCTCATATTCCCCGTGCGTATCGCAGGGCATAAAGACAACGCTTCCGTCCACGTTATGCTGATGGGTTCCCGTGCAGCCTATTTCTTGGGCGCGGGCGCTGGCTTCCTCTCTTGTGGTGTAGGTGTCGGTTCCGACCTTTGACTTGCCTTCAAAATCACCGTAGGCGTCTTTTCCTGCTTCGTCTGGATCTTGGCCTTCGTCTTGAGCCACATCAGGCCCGCCGAGAGGGAAGAGGTTTGCCGCGATAAATACTTCGTCGCCGCCCGAAATGGGTTCAAGACCCAACCTTTCACGCGCCTCATTGCGGCTAATAATGCCGTCCCTAACCGCTGATGTAACATTCTCATAAATTCTTCTCCTCCGCTCTGTCATCGCAGGGATGCTATCGATGTCGTATGAAATCCTTATGTCATCCCCAAATGACGGCGCTATCCATTCGTTTAGATCACTTTCGATCCGCTTTGCTAGAGGGATAATTGTTTCCTCGTACAGAGCAAGCCGCGCCTCTTGGACGTTTGCATAAGTCTGCGCGTCTGGAATGCCGATAAGCTGAGACGGAACGCCAAAGCAAAGCGCAATATCCTTTGCAGTCATGTTGGCTTGGCTATTAAAATCCATATCTCGCGGGGACATTCCCATTTCTTGCCATGAGAAATCACCCTCAAGTAGCATAGGCTTGCCCGCATTGTTCACGCCTTGGAAACGACTATTAAGATCGCTTGATAGCTGCTCTCTCTGCCCGTCTGATAGCATTGTTCGCATTCCCGCATCGTCGGCGGGTTTAAACACTATCGCCCCAGAGGGACGCGCTCCGTTAGCCAGAAGCGCAATATTGTGCTTGGCAATCATGTTGTGCTGATCTACATCCATAGCTGCGGCAGTTAGTGGCGATAAACCCATGTAATCGTCCAAGGGGTTCCACAATTTAAAGTGTTTCACCTCTGCCGCACCACTAACTGGATCGGCAGGATATGTTCTAACGACTTGGTTGTTTATCTTGTATTTATAGGATTTAGGGATAGCGGTTTCGCTTGGCTCTATTTCAATTCTATCAGGCCGCAATATGTAAAGCTCATTAGGAACCCCACTAATATTAGACGTTAGAGCGTAGCTATTACCAGACAATAACAAATAGCTATAGAGGCTTTGGAAGTATTCCACCCCCGCCTGTAATGGGTTTGGCCTTTCAAGCAAAGATATAAGGGGATGTGCATCTAGCTTTATGTCCCCCTGATATACGCAGAATGGGATAGACGCCGCCCCGTTTGCAATTTCATTGACGCAACGAAAAACAATAGCGTTTTCTTTATAGCCCTCTTTTGCAAAGCTCTTGAAGTTGTCGCGCTTGCCTTGGCTATATGTTGGACCACTTATGTGGACCTGTGGTGCTTCCTTTGTCGAAACGCTTGGGGACAAGAACGCCGCAAACCTCTGTCTTAGTGTTGCCATTAGCTTACTCTCCAAACTGCTTGACCAGATGATCTTGAGAGTTCCGTAAGCGCCCAAACAAGGGCGTCCAATCGGTCAGGTGACTTGCCAGTAGTGGGAGTGTAACTTGTCATCTGTTCCTCAAGCTCTTTCAATTTTCCAACGTGCTTTACTTTACCCTGTTCATATAAGGCCGCTATAGGCTCCGCCCTAACTATCTTACCACGCGAAGCCCTCACCGCAGTATATGGTGCAGACCTATCAATAGTTCTTATCACTTTTTCGACTAGATCGCCACCATTGTTTACCTCTGCAATGATCCTGTCTCCCTCGTATTCGTCCAAAAGAGCGCAAGCTTTTCTCGCCCAAGCGTCAGGACTTCCCCGCATTGTCGCGTCCGACCTTACATAATAATGCCCATCCTCTCCAAGGCTCGCCACGATTATACCTGTTTCGTCGCTTTCAGAATGACTGGTAACAGCGGGATCAATCGCCACAACGGTTCTTACATATTGCGGCTGCTCCTCTAAGCTGCACTTGGTCCCCTCTAGCATTGAATAGGTCCACAACGCCCCCTCTAGATCATCAAGCACCTCTGCATAAAGCTCCTGACGCCCTAGTCTTGTCCCCTCGTACTTCTCTTTTAACTGAGCGATAGCGGCGGGCGCTAGGTTTTCTGCGTTCTCAAATGTACTGCCCCGAGTAACTACTACCCCGCCCTTGCGCTTGATCAATCCCCTAATGATCGGCGTAGGCTTTGGCGTTGTTGTAATAACGCACTGCGGATTTTCCCCTAGCCGCAAGCCAAACATCAGCTGGTCAAAGGTATCGGGGTACTGCCATGCAGCTATCTCATCGCACCAAGCGCGGTGGAATTGCGGGCCGCGCAATCTATCAGGCTCCGTTGCAGAGAACCCCATGATCTTAGAGCCATTGTATAGATTTATCTCTGACGCGGTGGCGTTATAGCCTCGACCAGTGCCGCCCATTAAACATTCACGGGGTAGGAATTTAAGGATACCAGAAACGCCGCCGAATGCAGTCCTTCGAATATCTCCAAAGGTAGGGGTGACAACCGCAACCTGAACCTCTGGGTTCCTTAAGGCGTAGAATATAACGTCCATTGCCCCCGTGCGCGTCTTTCCCCATCCGCGCCCCGCAAGAATAAGCCAGACTTGCCAGTCCCCATAAATCTCTTTTGGCGGGGTATATTGGCTATCTCGCGCCGTCTTTAACCACTCATTGTATAGTATGCCTGTAGCGTGATGACCTTGCCGTGGCAAGTTCGTCAAGTTGCTCCATAACTTCTCGGAAGGCTTCGGGGTTGCTAACATCTGCACTTACCTTGCTTATCTCTTGGGCCTGACCTAACGCAAGCTTTCCAACCTTTTGCGCGTTTATCGTAATAACAGAAAGCTCTCTAAGCTCATCCGTTCTTAGCTCAAAGTTTACCTGTTCGCTAAATGCGTCCTGTAGCGTTTGCCCGACCTTGGAGAGCATGGCCTGTGCAAGTTGCAACGCGGTATCATCTAAACGCTTTCCGCTCTCTACAAGCCGATTTAGCCGCTCTGCGTCGAGCTTTTGCATTATCTCCGTTTGACGGCGGTTCTTTTCTTTCTGCCAGCTTCCCTTGTCGGCCTTTCGCCTTAGTGTGGCAATCGCAACGTCATGACGGCGTTGCAGTGCTTCGATAGTTGGATAACGGCGCTCCCCGCCTTCGTCCACATAACCAAAGACAAACTCATCGCGCATCTTTACTTCAAGCTCTGGTGTGATTTTCTTAGGCATTTCGCTATCAATCTCTATCAGTTTCTTTCAGTTCATCCTCGTACTTTTTTTTGAGCATCACCTGATTGCGTGTTACCCAAGACTTACTATATTCGGCATCCTCGAAAAGCTTAGAGAACCCTGTAACGTGCTTTAATCTTAGCAGTTCATCCGCCGCCATACCTAGATGATTGCAGATGTCTTGATCCAACCAGCCGTTGTCTAACATCTTAAATACCATATTTGACATGCCATTTACAGAGTGTGATCCCCTAGCCCTATTATGTCGAACCGTTGCGGCCATTCTCTCGTTCATGTCTTTCTGCAATACGACCACGGGCAAGCGCCCCATATTAGCCGCCCTTATGTCCGCCGCATTCTTGCAAGTAAAATATCTATGGAAACCGTCTATGATTATATATTTGTCGTTTTCCTGATCGTGGATCGTCACAACGGGCTGCGTGTATCCATCGTGTTTGATCGAAGTGTGTAGCAGCTCCATCTCTTTAGAGGCAACAGAGTTCGGGTTGTAGTTGTTGGCTTCCACCTTATCAACGTCCACCCATTCTACTAGATCAACGGGCTGCGCCGCTAACGGGCTTATCTCATGCAGGAAGATCTTAAGCTCATTGAGAAAGTCAATCCTGTCTTGATCGTCAAACAGTCGCAAATCTTCAACGATGGAATGCTTTAGCCTTTCCATTACGTCCGTTGTATCCGCCTTTACGTTCATTTGTATTTATCCTTGATTAGCTTGAGATTTGGGTCTTTCGGATCATCAATCCAGAGCGTTCCCTTTTTCCACTTTCGGTATGCAATGACAGGTGGGCTTTCTTCCCAATTCTTTAACTGCTCATATTCCCAATCGTTCTGTAAGATTGCTTTGATCTGCTTTTTATACATCTCTTCGGGCTTGGCTATTTCGTCGTACAGCATAGCCATCCTATGCCACTTGCGGTGAAACTTTAGCCTGTTGTGCTCAATGCTTATAAGCTTGTCTGTTAGGTAATCTCTATATTCGGGCCAGTCTCGGAACATATAAGGCAGAGAAGCTACGTTCATCATCTCCTCTTTCTTGATATGCTTGGTTGTATGAATGCCCGCGAGCCTGTTTGTGAGCTTGTCCCATGTCTCTGGTTCGATCTCATGCAAGAAAAACAGGTTATGAACCGCCGTTTCATGGTGTAGGTTGGAAACCCTCATGTCCTTTGGCGCTATGCCAAATCTATAAAGCTTGTCGTAAAGGGTGTTATATGTCCACTTATGGCCGCTTATGGCCCTCCAAACATCCGATAGCGACCAGTCATAGATCGGATAGAACGTATAGTGGTCTTTCTTTTTGTTTAGCTGCTTGCCGTAGGTTATGTGCTTGTAGGTTAGATCTGCCGTCATAGCGATAGCGCGTCTGGGGCTTTCTTCTGCCCGTACACCCGCGAGAAAACAGGCGGGTTCGTTGGGGTGCAAGTAATCTAGAACGTGCGTAAAAACGTCTCTGAATCGGTCTGTGCCGAATACATTGTCCTTTATCGCATAAGGCTCCTTCTCCCTCATCCACTTATCGCCCTCTTTCCAACACATCAGCCAAGGCTCCTTGATTGACGTAGTGTTAAAGAGCTTAAAGGGGCACTGTATCCAAACAGGCTCAATGCGTGGGTCCGCCATAGCCTTACGAAGATAATCAATAGTGCTTTGCCATTCCGCCTCTTGATCCAAGAACACCATCTTAATCGGCAGTCGGTTTTTCTCTTCTGCTACCTTAAGCGCAAGCTGCATTATGATCGTGCTATCCTTACCGCCAGACGATGAAATGACCACGTTCTTAAATTCATCGAACAGCCACCGCATCCGATTGAGCGCCGCTTCGTAAACATCTTCTGGCAGATAGATCTTTTTCACTTAGGATTTCCCGTCATAAAGTCTGTATTCAAGCAGTAGTTCATCAATACCTCGACGGCCTGATTGGGATTTAAAAGGCTGTGGCTGTCAATTGAAGCCGTCACGTTCCAAAGCTCGCCGCTACCAGTAACCACTTGGTGAGGCGAGTGTGTGTCTAGAATGTAGAACGTACCGCGCTTTAGAATAAGCTGGCTCTTATCTATGCCGTGGACATAAGTGGGCGGATCTACCCTAATCTTTAACTGATGCGAATATCTGGGGTATCTAGGATCAACATGCAGTGGCGTTCCGTTCTTGACGGCAAGCCAGTGCGGGTCATGCTCTACAACAGTCTTACCTTTTGCATCCTTCGCCCTACCCCAAGTCTGCAATCGCTTGCCTTTATGGCCCTCTTTGATACCCATGACTGCCCGCAGTTCTTCACTGGTCGGGTAGTGAATCTCTTCGCCTATCTCCAAATGCTTTGTAAACATAACTGGATTTCTGCGTTGATCTGGTCTTAGTTTAATATCCCATTTAACATCCATCTTTAAGCTCCATAAATTCTTCTGCACTATTGACCATATCTAAAAGGGTCCGCCTTGGCTCCCATTTCAAAACTTTTTTTGCTTTAGATATATCAGCGACTAAAAACGCGGGATCTCCGCTCCTACGCTCCGAAAATTTAAAGTCTGTCTTGCAAGCCTTCACAACATCAAAAACAGTGTAGCCTCGACCAGACCCAAGGTTAAAAACGTCGAAGTTCTTTTTGTTATACCTCAAGGCTAACATATGAGCGTCGACTATATCTCGAACATCCACAAAGTCCCTGATGCAGGTTCCGTCACTAGTTGGGTAATCCTTCCCAAATATCCACACGTTACGCCCTGCTCTCTTAGCTTTAAGCGCAAGCGGTATTAGGTGGGTTTCGTGCTTCCTATCCTCTCCGATAAAATTATCAACATCAGCACCCGCAACATTAAAATATCTAAAACAGATTGTTTTCATTCCATTGTGCGGCTCACTCCTTGAGTTAAGCTCTAAAGCTTGCTCCGCCATATACTTGCTCAACCCGTAAGGGTTTTGAGGTCTGCAAATATCCGCCTCGTTTAATAGGTCTGGTTGAGGATCGTAGACTGCGGCAGTAGAGGAAAATATAAAATGCTTGACGCCATACTCAGAGCATATATCCGCGAATGCAGCGGTTTTGACGGCATTGTTGTAATAATAGTCAGGGGCTTCGCTAATGCTTTGCTCAACTTCTATAAATGCTGCGCAGTGTATAACGGCGTCATATCTATTTTCTTCGAATATATCCTGAATCTGAACATCATTAAAATCCATCGTAAAAATGCGAGCGCCCAATCTGGTCAGAGTATAGTTTGTTTCGTTTGATCCGTTGCTCATCCAGTCCAATATATCAACCGAATGCCTGTCATTAAGAAGAGCGGCGGCAATACAAGCCCCGATATATCCGCACCCACCAGTAACTAGATATTTCATACTGCATCCTCAAAAGTTAATGACTGCCGCTTAGATGACCGCCGAGGATCAATCATGCTTTTTGCTACCCTGTGATCTACCAAGGAAGGGGTATGTATCCAGTACTTTTCTTTTCGCTCCCTTAGAAACTCTTGCATCATAAGATCGTAGCCAGTCGGGTCTGCTATCCTCTTAGGCCAACGCTCCCAGAAATCGGCTATTAAGTTCGAATATCTTGGCGGGTTATAATGGCACTGGTTCATCATAAACTTATTATCCCATCGAGATCCTTCTGTTAGATCCTTTTTCCTCATGGAAAAGAACTGAATAAGATTGAAAGGTTTTTGCGTTATGACTGCCAGAGCCTTTTGCGTGAAGTTTTTTGTAAGAATTATGTCATCTTCCATATGAATGCAGGGGTCATCTCCCGCCATTCTCATGCCTTTGATAAAGGTGTGCATAGCATCTCTCTGCTCATCAAAGCACCACTCTGCTTCTGGAAGATATTTTTTAAGATAGTCGATAAACTCTCCGCGCTCTTCGACTGCCCTAATAATAATCCTCATATCGAAAACGTCTGCGAGCAGTGAGGGCAAATTACCTCTTGGGCATTGTCGCTCTGATTCCTGACTAAGCTCTCTATCTGCCCCATTTGACGGTCCGCCGCTCTTTCAATGTCTGTACCAGAAACATCATTTGCCTTTAGGACTGGCTCAAGGTTTGGCTGATAGGTTGCGAAAGACAAATCCCCATCTATCCCCATCAAGCTAAGATCAAATCCAGTACCCTCTAAGCCCTGCAATTCCTCAAAATATGTGGATAGATTCCAGTTTCCATTTTCTGCAATTTTGTTGTCTGCAATCACATAAGCGCGGCGTTGCTCATCGCTCCACCCTTCCGCGATAAGGCAAGGCACTTCCTCAATTTCGAGGCTCTGCGCCGCATACAAGCGCCCGTGTCCCGCAATGACGTTGCCCCCCTCATCTATCAAGATCGGCATTGTCCAACCCCACTGACGGATGCTGTTGGCTATCTGCTCAACTTGGCTCTCTGGGTGATCCTTTGGGTTCCTGTCGTAAGGAATAAGCTCTGCAACATTGCGCTGCACGATCTCTTTAGCTGGCCAATTTTCTTTCATATTTCCACCTCTTAGCCCCAAATCGGGATAGTTTTAAACTAGCCGAATAAATTTTTTTTGTCAAAACGCTATTTTTTTTCCTGTAGGGGGTTGACGTTTGTCAACAGATACCCCATATTGGGTATATGGAAACGAGGGTTGGCGCTCTCAAACAACGGAGAAACGATCATGTTTGGATTTGAAAATAAAAAGTTTGGAGTAGAAATCGAGTTCGCGGGTGCGTGGCTTGATCAAGTCGAAACCACTATGCAACGCGAATTGCAAGGAACGGGCATCGTTGTTGCTCGTGAAGGTTACAACCACAATACTCGCTCTTATTGGAAGATCGTTACCGATAGCTCGGTAAGTGAACGCATTAGCTACCGCGATGTAAACGCGATTGGTGGCGAGATTGTTTCTCCCGTTCTTCAAGGTCAATCAGGTCTTGACGAATTGTTCAAAATTTGTGCCGCTCTTAACGCTCACCCAGACGTTAAAATCAATATCAAGTGTGGATTGCATTTGCACCTATCATGGTCAAATTGTACTACTCGCCAGATCAAAAATATCGTAAAGCGTTATGCTACATTCGAAGATGGTTTCGATAGCATGATGCCTCGCAGCCGCCGCAACTCGAACTGGTGCGCCAACATCAGCCGCGAAACGTCCTTTCTCCGTGACGTTGCGGGTCACACGGGTTCGCTCCGTGAGATGTCGCGTTGTGGCGGCGGCAATCGTTACCGCAAGGTAAACCTTGTGCCATTGTCTCGCTACGGCTCTATTGAGTTTCGCCAACATAGCGGAACCACCGATTTTGAGAAAATCAAAAATTGGGTTTTGCTTATGTCCGATTTTTGCGATGCGTCACAAATCGCCGCCACCTCTAACGGATCAGCCGCCAACATCGTCGATTATCGTCGCCAAGGCTCCGCTCGCGCGTTTGCCGAAATCCGCGAAATCTTTGAGAATAACGGTTTCGAATGCAAGCCGTCAGGCCGTAATTGGAAAATCTATAACGCTAGTGGCGAATTGGTCTTGACCGTATCAGGTCAAGATATGTTCCGCTTCTATGCTCAAGGCGCTTGCCATCCAACGGCGGCACGGCGCACTCGCCAAGCGGGTCCAACATTTACCACCGAGTTTTCACAATTAGTGGAAAGCTTAACGGGCAACGCATCAGACACTTGGATGCGCGGCATTCGCCCCGAGGTCGCGGCATATGTCGCGGCGCGGGTGACTAGCCTATCGACAACTTCACAACGGGCGGCGGCGTAAGCCCCGCTCACCACCACCATCACCACCACGAAAGGAAATCAGAGATGAACATTTACTATGCCGCCTATGGCTCGAACCTCAACAAGGATCAGATGTCCTACCGTTGCCCCGCCGCAACCATACACAAGGCAATGGTCCTACCAGACTATAAGCTAGTGTTTAAGGGCGTGGCCGACATCATCCCATCAAAGGGGGATCAGGTCCAAGTGATGCTATGGAACATAACAGAGGCTTGCGAGAAATCGCTAGACATTTATGAGGGCTATCCCCGCCTATACAGAAAGCAATACTGGAAGATCATTAAGGACGGCAAGGAAACGGGGGACTGGATCATGGCCTATGTTATGAACGGCCACGACATAGGCAGACCTTCCAAGTTTTACTATGACGGGATCTATGAAGGTTACACCGATTGCGGATTAGATCACAGCGACCTTGAGAGGGCGCTTAAGGAGAGCTTAAAGGTTAGGACGGTTGGATATACCCCGAAACGATACCGCGCCCCCAGCCTTGCCAGAAGCTCCGTGCTAAGGTAACATAAATTTCGGGTACTTCATATCCGCCTCACCTACTCCCCGCGCAGTCGCGGGGATTTTTTTTGCCTGTTGCAGAATGGTAAAAGCCCCGCGTGTGTACCCGCGAGGCTTTAATGACCAAAACACAATTTCAACCCGTAACGACAGCACCCCCAGTGTGTCAAAAATCATACTGGCAGATAAGACCCACATCAGTCAATAAATAAAATAACTGCAAAAGGTCCAACGGGTCCAACGGGTCCAACGGGTCCAAAAGGAAAAGGTCCAACGGGTCCAACGGGTCCAAAAGGAAAGGGGACAGGCCGTAACCCATCCCCAACACCACGAAGCAAACCAGAGAACCTAGTAAGCTAACCCTCTATACCCTGCGCCTAGTCTTGCGTCCAGTGATTTTGATAGCTTTCGGAATGCAATGGCGTTTCTGCAACAGGCTCGTAAATGTGCTTTGATAGGTTATAGGAAAAGAAAGCTTCGCCTATCGAACCATAAAGCCCCTGCTCTCGGATCTTGCGGGTGATCACTCTTGTCTGACCCTCCTCAAAGTCACGATGCACAACCAGACCAACATCCGCCATATTATTCCAGTGGGCCGAGCCGCTAACATCATACAAGCTGGGCGGCGGATAGGCTCCTGTTTCATCCCGCCGCATCTTAGCAGGGTGGGCAACCATCCACATTGCAACATTGTGGGATCTGCAAAACGATTTACACTTACTGATTAGATCTCGGATATGCTCGTCCTCTCTCTTCGCTCCGCTACGCGTGGCGTCGATCTCGTTGTACGGGTCAATGATTATTCCTCGACAACCAAACCTCAGGACCGCGCTTTTGCATTTTGCTAGCAGCCAATCAATGGAAGGGATTTCGTCCTCGCTCTCCATGAAAAAGAAATACTGGTCCAAGGCGTCCATAGCCCTGCCTAGTTCATCTTTCGACATTCGGATATTGGGGCCAACATCAAAAGGCTTCTCAATGATCTTCTCTGCCAGTCGGCGAATATGGTTTGGCGTTGAATGCTCTGGTGAAAAAACCGCAAACTTCCAGTCATGCCGTTTCATAAGATTGACCGCCATGTGATCAAGAAAATTTGATTTACCGTGATTAGGTATCCCCGTGACTAGAGCGAAAGTCCCCGACATGACCTGATAAAACTCGTCTAGGTTTGGGAAACCCGTATCAACAGGCTTTTGAATGTTGCCCGTGTATATGTCGAACACCTCGCGGCGGTAGTCCCTGACTGAATAAACGCCCTCGACGGGGAAAGGCTCCGCCGCGTTTATGCAATCAATCAGGATGTCGTGACCGAAAGCTAGAAGAACCTCATTGGCATCTTTCAACTGCTTGCCGTTATAGCTAGGCCAAGAAACAACTGAACAGCGATCCTTGCCAAACCTATGGGCGAGCTCAAGCTTCAAGGCGTTACCCGCCTCGTCATTATCAACCGCGATTATTACTTGCTCTTTTCCTTCAAGCGCATCTGCGCAGTTTGAAATCGCGGAAAACCTTTTGTCTCCCTCTTCAAACTTTGCTTCTTTAGGCGCTCCATCTGGCAACGAAACCGCATTCTTGAAACCCGCTTCATAACAGGCGATAACATCCATTTCACCCTCAACGAAAATGATTGTTTTTTCTTCTCGTAGCCTGTCGATATTGAATAGCGTTTTCTTTGCATTTTTTTCCTGTCTAAAGTCCTTGGTGCTGGTTCGATACTTAACGTTGACCACTTCGCCGTTTTCAAAATATGGAAAGCCAATGCACCCCTGCTCCCCATTCCCGAAAAACTTCTGCGTTCTAATGATCCCAAAATCGTCCACCGTTTCGCGGCTTATCCCGCGCTTGGCAAACCACTCATAGTGCTGCTCTAGCAGGGACGTTTTGGGAAGCGGTGGGACGGGTGTAGGCCTTTTCTCGGGTGCTTTAACCTTGATTGCGGAATAGCCCTCCTGATCGCTCCTGTAGCTCCTACCCGCTATGCCGCCCGACCACTCGCAGTGGTGACACTTCCAAACGGCTCCACCGTCAGGTTCAATAGTGATTGATAGGCACTGATCCGTTTTGTTTCGCCTCGTGTGGCTACACTCGGGACAAGTAGATTTATGATCGCCAGCGGCGAAATTCTTAAGCGCAATCCCGCGCTCCGTTAATTCTTGCATTTGATTATCCTGCTAACTGGTTTCTATTGCTTCGTGTGGTGTGTGTGTTCATAGCTCCAACAGTCTCCCAACGATCCTGATTTAGCCATGTCGTAGCGTGTGGGATAAACTTACTTCCCTTGACAGCATTTGCAAACCGTACCGTAAGGTGCAAAAGCTCTTCTCTGTTTATTTTTTTAACCGCCGATTTCCATAGGTCAAAGGCTTTCTTCTTTGATCCATCACTGCGCGGGTAAGCCTTCCACCATTGCTCGAAATCTTGTGGATATGGGGCGTTCTTTTTGTCACCCTTATTATTGATAGGTTTAACTTGTATATCTCTGATAGTATTGGGTGCATTATTTGTCACCCTCACCCTGTCGGATATGTCACCCCTAACCAATAGATGAAAATTGTTACTGGTTTGCTTTCCGCTCTTGGAAAATCTCGCGCTCGTCCTGATTAGGTCCAAAGCCTCAAGGGATTTAATGCCCCGCATCACCGTGCGCTCATTGCAAAGGCAAAGCTCTGCTAGCTTTCGATATGATGGGTAGGCGGTGTGGTCCTCATCCGCATAATTTGCAAGCATCATTAGGACAAGCTTATTGAGGCTGGAGCGGCAATCTGCTTTTGCCGCCCAAGCCATAGCTTCAAAACTCATTTGGTTTGCTCCGTGTTCTGGTTTCGCTTTGTGGTATCGTCCAAAATACGCAAGCGGAAGCATCCGTCAAGAAAAGCTTTTTAAAAAGTTTGCTTGACACAGCATCTTGTATGCTCGGATTAAAAAACCTCTTTAATGTGTATAGGGGGGCTATAGGTTGCGAGTATTTTTTTCTTCAAATTATATACTGGGGTCTTTGTCGCGGGTGATTTTACGTCCTCAATAACCCTAGCCCCCCTCTCAGTATATGCGAAGTCTCCGACATAAGATCCAATCTTGACCCCGTTGCAGATCAAAGGAATGCGAGGTTGCAGTTCCAAATCACGGATTAATCCCGCTTTCTCTAGCAGCTTTAGATCTGCGTATCTGGCAGCTTCTTTTTTACTGTCGAATGTTACACCATCAAGAATTGTTCTGACGTTTCTGTACTTGCTGCGCTTTGCGCTCGTAGAAGTCATTAGCAGTAACCGCCCCGTTGGTTGCTTCATATATTCTCTGCAGATAATCGTAACGCGGATAACGCTCCCCGCTTATCCACTTAAGGACCGCGCCCCTGCTTACGTCAATCTCTTCTGCAAAATCGTCAACCCGCGTTTTGCTCTCTGTTAGGTAGGCTCGTAAAATCATGCAACTTGCTTTCTCCAAACGTACTGAACGATACGCAACTGTACCAAAAACTATGACAGGGAAAGTAGACTGTAATGAAAATAATAGCAACCCCATTTCGGGGGTTGACGCGATTGGATTATTGAGCCAAAAGAAAGGGGACACACGAAGCCAAAGGCGGACATAGATGGGCAAGAACACCTTTAAAAAGCACGGCGTTGAATATCTTAGCGCCTCAACTATCAACCTATGGATAGCACAACCCGCTCTCTGCTTACTTAAAATCGCGGGAATACGAGATGGCGAAGCTGGCCCCGCAGCGTGGCGCGGGACTGCGATTGATAGGGTAGCGTCCGCGATTGCGTCTAACGCGACTAGAAAGAAGTCCGACCTTCGAAAGATTGCTTCTAATAGCTTTAACAAGTCCAAGAACCGCGCCCTCGACAATCACGATCCGCAGAAGATTGAAAAGGAAAACGCTTTGGTTGATCCAATGATTGACCAATGTATAAATTTTTACAGCAACCTTAAGGGCGTTTTTAAGGAAGAGCAGGGCAAGGTAAACGTTAAGATTGGCGAATGTCCCGTGCCTTGGATTGGATACTTTGATCTGCTCTATGAGGACAAGGTGAGGGATGTTAAATCCGTTGGGCGCACAACCAATGCCGTAACATCAGGCGCGGCTAGACAAGCCTCTATCTACGCGCTCGGGACAGGCAGAGAGCCTTGGATCGACTATGTAAGCAAAACCACCGTGAACCCCTTTAAGGTTGAGAACGTCAACCAGAGGCTCTTAGAGGTAGAGAGGGCAGCGTTTACGCTTGAGAGAACCCTATCCTTTAGCGATGACATATTTGAATGTTGTCGCTGTGTATTTCCCGACATGGATAGCTTTTACTGGGGAGAAACCACGAAACTAGCAGCAATGGACATATGGGGGATAACCAACCAATGAAACCAGAGATCATAAAAGCACTCTTAAAGGTGCAGGGACAAGTGCGGCGCTTGGGCCATGATAGCGAAAATAAATTTGCGTCATACAACTACGTCAGCATTGACCAATACTATGAGAAGATAAGACCACTGCTTACTGATGCAGGTTTGGTAATTGTTCCAACCGAAACGGAAGCGGCGATTTCACCAGATGGCAAGACTTACAAGGCCACGTTTGACTTCCACATTCTGCACAGCAGCGGAGAGGTTTGGGAAAGCGCGGTCCATAGGACTGTATATTGCCCCTACACGGGCGCACAGTCTTGCGGTAGCGCGTTAAGTTATGCAGAGAAGTTTGCCTTACGAACCATATTTAAGATCCCCACGGGCGAATATGAAGAGCCAGAGGTGCAAGAGGTAGAGCATACCGCCACAACTCACGATGCGGACGCCAACGACAAGCAGAAGGGTGGACAGGATGACGAAATAGACTTTGCATATTCGGGCGCGCCGTATCGCGTATTTAATGCAGAATGTTCTCTTGTCCAATCGTTTACCGACATTCGCCCTTGGGGTTCTCTTATGAAGGCCGAGGTTAAGAAAACCCCAGAGGCGTATGCATTCAATGCGGATGAAATTGAACGCGTAATGGCAGACGTTCAAGATGATGTGACGTTGAGCCAAAAGCAGAAGGACGCGCTTATCAACTCTATCAAATCAATAGAACAAATCTGGGAGAGCGCGAAGTGATCAAGAAGGCAGTTAAAAAGCTTTTCTATGTAAACGGAAAGCAGGGAGCAGACGTAAGAGATTACGAATTGCAGAACGCGATAAGGGCAGGGGGCATCATTATCAAGTTTGCCTCTAACACAATGACCCTTGCGAAAGATCAATGCGAATACTGGCAAGAACACGGCCAGAAAAGTATCGTCTTTAAATCGAAATCAGGCGGTAAAGACTATCGGCTTATCACAATCCCGTGGAAGCCAGACACTCAAGAACAATCAGGGAGATTGATATGAGAGCAGTAGACGCACAAAAAATAATTAATTTGCGTGAAAACGCAGGGCTTACTCAGGTTCAACTTGCAGAGCATCTTGGAATGTCACAGTCGGGCTTTAGCATGATTGAAAGTGGTGAGACAAAATCACCTAGACAGGCAACACGAGATAAGATTGCGGCCTTCTTCGATGTAACTATAGACCACATAGAGATAGATTACGATCTATCAGAAGAAAACGCGGACTTGCAGCTACAGGTTGACGAATTGACTGAACAGGTCGATGTGCTTAAGGGAAAGCTAAAAGAGCAGAAGGATTTTACGAAACCTAAATATTCTGATGCAGATGTAACAAGATTAATTATGCAGTGGATAGACAGATGAGCGAATACGACGATACCAATCGCGGGGCGTTGTTCCCCGCCGAGGACCAAAAGATCATCCGCAGCGGTCCCGTGAACATAGATGGCAGTCAAGAACACTGCGCTATTGTTCAAACGAAAACCAAAAGCGGAAAAACAATTTTTGAGTTCTATCAGAAGATCGGAGCTATATTTCCCAACGAAAAGCGTAATGAAAATGACGCTGACATGAGCGGGAATTTAGAAACCAAATCTGGACCAATGAAGGTTTGGGGGCGCAAAAAGCAGAGCAAGAATGGCAACGACTACACCGCCATATCTTTAGCGCCACCGTTAGACGCGCCAAGGCAGTCACCTATGGGATCAGATGCGGTTGGTCAAATACCATCAAGCAGCATAGCAGATGACGAAATACCGTTCTAATGTCTGCTAGATATGTGAACCTCAAGCATCTGGGATTTGTGAGGGATCGGCCTTGCATGGTTTGCGGTACAGATTACGGGATTGAGGCTCACCATCTCTTGAGGCCGTGGAGAGGCGCAAGGGGAATGAGCTTGAAAGCGGGGGACGAAAACACCGTCCCCCTCTGCAATAAGCATCACCGCGAACTGCACGAGCGCGGGAACGAATGTAAATTTTTTGAGGGCAGTCTAGGTAGGGGGGACGATGGTCAGTTTATGGCTCGGCTCTTATGGCTTAACAGCCCTGCTTACGAAAGGTTGAAGCCGTGACAAACAGGGTTATCCAAGGAACATACGCTGACTTCAAAATCGTCAAGACACGCAACGTTGCGCAGCTAGTGATAGAGGTTCCGCTAGAAGAGGCACAGAGCGCCATACAGATGTTCGGGGTTCCTACTCCGCAAAAAGAGCAATGGGTAGCTGTAGCGGCCCTGCATGAAGTGTCTGTGCAGTCTAATGGCGAAGAGGGTCGAAAGGCTATCGTGTCATCACAAATGCTATGCAGATCCGATAAATTCGGCAACTTCTTACGGGAGCAGATGGGGATGGGTGAAGTAGAGGACACCGACGAAAGCAGAGCGCAGGGGCTAAGGGCAATCCTCGGGATAACTAGCAGATCGGAGCTAGGTAAAGATCAGGCATCACTACAAGCGTTTTACAGAATAAAGGGGGAATATGATCAATGGGCAATGCAGATATAGAACCGCGCTGCTTAGATACTAAGCAAGCCGCCGCATATTTAGGGTTAAGCACTAAGACCTTTCGCAGGCTAGAACTTAACGGCGAACTGCCTAGACCTATACTAATCGCCAAGCGAAAGAAACTCTGGGATAAGCAGGAGCTTGATAGCTTAATCGACGGACTGAAAGGATTTTAAATTGAAGGTAGACTATTTCCACATGAGATTTTCAGAAATATTTATGAAGCTAACCAAGATGATCCGCAGACATAAAAGTTTGGGTCAGATCGAAGTTGCAGAGCTTGAAGAGATACAGGAAGATTTAACCCTGCTTAACAGGCTTCACAATACTGACGTTGATTTTGCCAAGCGCCATTCATCAGAGAGCAACGTGCCTGTTATAGGTCAAATAAATGAGCTAGACCGAGTGAAGTGGAAGAAGAAAAAAGGGTAACAAGCCTTAGCTGTCAGGGGGGGTGAGCAAAAAAATTCGCTTTCCCCTCTTTTTTTTCGATTTAAGGGTTGACACTTGTCAATTCATACCCCATATTGGGGATAACCAAGGAGGGAAAAAATGACAAATTACGGAATGTTCACCGACGAAGGAAACGGAAAAGTAGAAACGATTGTTTTTATGGCTCGTAACTTACACGAAGCATTAGGCTACCCCGTCGAGGCCGCTTGGAATTGGGCGCAAAACGAACTGGCAATGCTTGGCGATTATGCCGAAACAGAAGAAGCGGAAGATACTTCGGTCCGTGAAGCCGTTTACAAGGCTATCATCTAATGGCTTGCAATTGTCACTCATA